>Ga0209636_10001134_pt1 | contig 26751 bp, 19 predicted proteins | sample DeeMarSWOR152_54_FD_187464 | JGI IMG/M metagenome (GOLD analysis project Ga0209636, IMG submission 187464) | Marine sediment microbial communities from White Oak River estuary, North Carolina - WOR-1-52-54 (SPAdes) (version 2) | ecosystem: Environmental > Aquatic > Marine > Intertidal zone >...
CTCTTTCGTTCCTTCCTGAAACTGGTGAAATTCTTCTCGGGTTACGCCACCTTGCTTTTTACTTTCTTCCTTTTCCTTCAACTGACTCTCAATAAGAAAGTCGATGAACTCCGACCGACCCATATCACCCCGATTGTCGTCCACCTTTTTCACCAGCTCAGCATCTACTATTAGCATCCTTTTCTCAGACATATACCGCTCCTATCATAACACTCTCCTTAGATTTTTATATTAAATAAGGGGTGACCTCGTGCTGCTTCCAGGCACCCCTATATAACTCCACAACATTCTAGCCTCAAGCTCCATTGCCATTTCGGAACTCGAGTACTTCAATTATGTAGTTTATATTTTTGAGCAGCTCTCCCCCTTTGTCCGTTACCTGATAGGTAACTGAGGGATTTCCCACCTTTACTTTGTTAATGAACCCGTGGCTCAAGAGGAAACCGAGATACTTCTGTATCTGGGCATAGCTCATATTAGCGCTATACATAATCTCCGTCTTGCCAGCGCCATTTTCCCCAACCCTGAGCATATCAGCTATTATCTCTATATTAGACCTTCGCCGATTCATTATACCATCCCACTATATATTACTTATGTACTGTTACTATTATACTACCTCATTGGCACTTGTCAAGCCCCCAAATGCTTGGCAGTGCGGTTGGTGATATAATATTGGTGATATAATTATATGGACTATTGACACCAGAGAGGATTACATTATACGATAAGATAAATCACTGGAGTTAAATCTAACAAAGGGATGTTTAAATTAAAGATGTAAAGCTTAACCAGGAGGTGGCTGATGGATAAGATCAAAGTAATGATAATTGATGAGCAAGCACTTTTCAGAGCTGGGGTGCGTCAGACATTGTCTAACCAATCTGACCTGGAGATATTGGAATGCGACCCAACTCAGAATGCACTCGAGCTAATTGAAGCTAATCTCCCTGATGTTGCTCTACTCGGCTCTGACCTGGCTAGCCTCAGCGGGATTGAGCTGGGTAGAAAAATCGCCCAACACTACCCCAATACTAAAGTCATAGTGCTAAGCCCTGACCCTAATGACGAGGAGCTTTTTGAGGTTATTAAGACCGCAGCCGCAGCCTGCTTGAGTAAGAAAGCCACTGCCGAAGAGCTGACTAGCACTATAAGACGAGCCCACAGTGGTGAATATCCCATAAATGAAAGCTTAATGACTAGACCGAGGGTTGCCCGGCATGTATTAAACCAATTTCGCGGTCTAACGAAAACCATGGAAGGCGTAGCCGCTCCTCTTACTAAAAGGGAAACGCAGATTTTAACCTACGTTGCTGAGGGCAACACAAATAAAGAAATCGCCCATATCCTGTCAATCAGCGAGCAAACAATTAAGAATCATGTCAGCGCTATCCTTCGTAAGCTAAATGCTAATGATAGAGCCCACGCTGTTGCTCTCGCCCTGCACAGCGGCTGGATTGCACCAGAAGCAAAACCACGAAGGGTATTAGAAGATTTTGATGAAATTTAAATGCCGACTTACAGGCAATTATAGTGACTTGCAGAAATAGTGACACAAAAGTCATTGTGAGACACCCCCTTACAAAGGGATAAATCCCAAGCACCAAATTCCAAGGAAAAACCCAAACGTCAAAATCCAAATATCAATTGAAATCCAAATGCTTAAATGCCAAAATTACTTCGTTTTCTAGTTTGGGTTTTGAACTTTGTCATTTGATATTGTTTAGGGTCTTGGGCTTTATTTGGCATTTGAGCTTTGTCATTTGATATTGTTTAGGATTTGGGATTTGGAATTTAGCCGACAGGATTGCCACCCCGGACAAGTCGGGGTTCGCAATAACTGGCAAAACCAACAACTCTTGCAGGGAGGTGACCCCCCAAAAGTCCTATTGACAAACTAATAAGATATGCTAAATTGTATTTATGTTAGGGAAAAGGTAGAGTATTACGCCCTGGTTGGCTTGGGTTAAGATATAGCGAACAATCTTGACTCTAGCCAGTGGGCGAATTACACTTTACCCGAATTGGTGAATGAAAATGGCTGGGAAGACGAATAAGACGGAAATTAGTCCGAAACTAAGGACACAGATTAGAGAGTATCTGCAGAAGCAGGGGTATGAAGTAACCGAGGAAGCCAAGCTCCTCGGTAAGTCAGGGATTGAGCATACCTTTGATATGCTGGCTCAAAGAGACGATGGTTTTACTAGCTACACTATTGCTATCGGCGTTGCTACTGGTGGTGATAAGGAGACAGAAGTGCGAACTATTTTCAGCCTTGCCAATCAAGCCTATGATTGCGGCATTCTTGACAGGATTCTTATTACCGTCCCTGAACTTAATCAGGAGATGAAACAGCTGGCTCGCAAACAGCGAATAAAGGTTATTGATGGAGAACGAATTGAGCAACTATTAATTCTGAAACCCTCGCAGCCAGTCAAGCCCAAGGAGCCCGGCAGGTTTGAGACAAGGGAAGAACTAGCTAAATATTTAGCCAACCTGGGTTATGGAGTAAAAGAGAAAGCCAAATTTAAAGGCCGGTCAGGAATTGAATACACCTTTGACATACTGGCCTATACTGAAAACGATCAGGTTGAGCATAAGCTGGGTATAGATTTCCTGAACGGGGATAAAGAGGTGAGCCTGGAACAGGTAATGTTATTTGATACTAAAGCCTATGAGTCTGGCGTCGATGAGAAGGTCATTGTGGTGCCAGTGGAGCTTAGCCCCGAGGCACAGCAATTTGCCCAGCACCAGCTGATAAAGATCCTTAAGTTGGGTCAACCACTAGTTCCTGAATCTGTAACTGAAGAGATGCCTGTCAAGCCAGAAGACAAGCTAATTAAGTCAGCGAAGCCCTATACCAGGCTACTGAGGCAGATTCCACAGCCTGAGGCATTACAATTGATTCCCGAAGTGATAGCGAGGCGATACAATGCCATACCCCTGACTATATCTGGTAAGACAATGGAGGTGGCTATAGCAGACACGACTGACATCTTTGCCCTGGAAGCTCTTTCCGCCCAGAGCCGAATGAGGATTAAGCCTGTAGCTGCCACTGCCCAGGAAATCAGGGACGCTATTGACTTCAATTATAAAGCCTACGGTGAAATTGAAAAGCAGATTTCGTCTATCTCCATCCCGGCTGAAGCAACTGATGAGAATCTTGTCATTACTGCTACCACTGATACCCCTCTGGTGCAGGCTCTCAACCTTCTAATTGATGAAGCAGTCAAAGCCCGCGCATCTGACATTCATATTGAGCCAGAAGAAGATAGATTGCGAATACGCTACCGTATAGATGGCACGCTTCACGATACGATGTCTCTACCTCTAAGTGTACATCGGGCACTCGTTTCACGAATTAAAATACTCGGTGAAATGAACATCGCTGACCATCTTCGTCCTCAAGATGGTCAATTCTCCACCGAGGCTAAAGGCCGAGAGATAGATATCAGAGTCGCTACCGCTCCCACTGTCCTGGGTGAGACAGCAACCCTGCGGCTTCTGGACAAGTCACTGGCTACTCTGGGGTTAACAGAGCTTGGTATGCTACCTGATAGCCTGGCAATGTATGAAAGTATGCTCAAGGTTCCCTACGGTATGATTCCGATTAGTGGTCCTACCGGAGCTGGCAAAACTACCACTCTATATGCCTCAATCAATTCTCTTGATACTCAAGGGAGAAACATCGTTACTATTGAAGACCCTGCTGAGTACCGATTTAAGGATATTAACCAGATTCAGGTTAACCCCCAGGCTGGTATTACCTTTGCCAGCGGCCTGAGGTCTATCCTTCGTCTTGACCCTGATGTAATATTGGTTGGTGAGATACGCGATGCCGAGACAGCTAACATAGCCATCCAGGCAGCCCTAACCGGGCACCTCATGCTGACTTCCATCCACGCTAACGACGTAGCCGGTGTGCTCTCCCGTCTCCTTGACCTGAAGGTAGAGCCTTTCCTGATAGCCTCGGCAGTTATTGGTGTTGTCGCTCAGCGGATGGTACGCCGCGCCTGCCCTGATTGTAGTCGCCTTATTGAGGTCCCCTTGGTCGAGCAAATGGCGTATGAAAAGGAAATGGGGGAGAAGAAGACCGAGTTCCTCTACGGTACCGGCTGCAAGTCCTGTGCCCATACTGGTTATCTGGGGCGGACGGGAATTTTTGAGATTCTACCTATGAGCGACACGATAGGAATGATGGTCTGTAATCGGGCCAGCAGTACTGCTATCCGAGAGCAGGCCCTTCAAGATGGTATGATATCTATGACGAACGATGGTATGCGTAAGGTTCAGGAGGGTATTACCACCCCCGCTGAGGTGCTGCGTAATGCCTATACTACAACTTAGCCGTTTGGAGGTTATAAATGGATTTCGTTTATACAGCCTATACTGAAGCTAAACAATTAGTTAGGGGCAAGGTTTCGGCTAGCAGTGAAGAGGTGGCAGGCGAGCTGTTAAGCTATGGCGGCTACCGGGTGGTTAGCCTTAAGGAAGTCGTTCCTTTCTTTAATACAGAAAAGCTGCTATCCAGTTTTTCCAGGATAAAGCCGGGGGAAATAGTAATGTTTTCCCGCCAGCTAGCGTTACTCCTGGAATCCGGCACCGATATTGTTACTTCTTTAGACTTACTACAGGAACAGGTAGATAATCCAACCCTGAAAAAAACAATTGGGGAGGTAGCCTCGGATATTCGTACTGGTAGTTCACTGTCAATAGCCCTGAGCAGACACCCTCGGGCTTTCTCTGAAATGTATTACCGGGCAATAGCTGCCGGTGAGGAAGGCGGTAACCTGGAGGTGGTACTGAGACAAATGGCTGATTATATAGAGAAGGGAGTCGCCACCCAGAAGCAGGTAAAAGGTGCCATGATCTATCCCCTTATCGTGGTTCTTGTCGCTATAGGCGTGATAGCGATACTGGTTACCTTCGTTTTTCCCACCTTTGCCACCCTGTACTCTCAAATCGGGGCTGAGTTGCCTTTGACCACCATAATCCTTATAGGCATTACTGAATGGCTTAACCATTATGGGCTTTATCTTCTGCTCGGGATTGTAGCTGCTATTGGCGTAGCCTTTGCCTATATCAGAACCCCAGCCGGGAAATACCGCTGGCATAAACTGATGCTTCGTTTTCCTGTAGTCGGGCGTATTGTGCACCTCAGTGAGCTTTCCCGCTGTTGTCGAACTATGGCAATGCTGGTGAGGGTTGGCTTGCCTTTACCGGAAGTCCTGGCCATGACCATTCACAGCATCAATAATAAGTTCGTAGTTGAGAATTTGACCGAAGTTCAGCAGTCGTTAATCAGGGGCGAAGGCTTGTCCCAACCTATGGCCAAGAGGGAGCTCTTCTTTCCTTTGATGACGCAAATGGTGAGAATTGGTGAGGAAAGCGGTAATCTCGAGAACACACTAGCTACCGTAGCCGAAAGCTTTGAGGCCGAGGCTGATGATAAGACCAAGGCAGCTGTGGCGCTCATTCAGCCGATACTGACGGTAGTTATAGGCTTAGTAGTTGGTTTTATTGTTTTATCCCTGGTGGGAGCTATGTATTCTCTGTATGGTCAGATAGACTAGGTGAGGGTTATCACGGAGGTAATGTCAAATGACAAAGCTCAAATGACAAAAAGAGGTATTTTTGGCATTTGGATTTTGAAATTTGGATTTCGGTAAATGGGTTTTGATATTTGGAATTTAGGCGTGGGGATTCACCCGCACTTTTTAGGAAATGTGGAGAAATGAAAAGGGTAAGATTGAGTAGCCAGGTAACGGAAGCTTTTCAAGGCCGCTGCCGGGGCTTCACCCTCATTGAGGTGATGATAGCTATAGCTCTTGTGGGGATGATTGCTATCGCCTTTCTGAGCGCCCTAGCTACCGCCTCCGCGGTTCTCATTACTGCTGATGAGCAAGCCACTGCCGAAAGCCTGGCCCGCACCCAGATGGAGTATGTCAAGAATCTGCCTTATGACCCTGACCCTGAACCTGACTATGACGCAAAGAGTCTTCCTGAGTATGAGGACGCTGGCTATTTAGCAACGATTGATGCTGACATTTTAGAAGAGGGTCTACAGGAGATAACAGTAACTGTCTACCACGAGGGCAACGAGGTGATCACACTGGTGGGCTATAAGAGAGCCCCTGACTAATAGGTATAGAGTTTAAAAAGTTGCAAATTACAAATGAATATGAAAAGACTAAAGAAAGGTGAGAGGGGTTTTACCCTAATTGAGGTGCTAATAGCTATCGCTATTACCGGCATCATCGCCGCGGCCATTACCGGGGCGATTTTTCAGGTGTTTAATGTAAACACCCGCAGCTCTAACCGCATGATCGCTGTGCGCCAGGTGCAACAGGCCGGCAAAGAGGTAAGCAAAGATGTACTACAGTCTCAGCCCGATAAGATAGATTATGATGAACTACCGGATGGATACTTCCTCCTTCTGGGCTGGACCGACTGGGAAGGTCAGGAGAATGATGTTTCCTATAAAATAGAAGATAACAAGCTCCAGCGAACCCACACCATTGACGGTGAACCTGCGTCCACCGCTCCTCCTATTGTGGCTGAATATATTGACCCTGCCCAGACCAGCTTTGTTCTGGATGGCGATACGTTTCAATTCACGGTAACCGCCACCGTGGGCGAAGAAAGCGAGACGCGGGTATATGAAGTTAAACCCAGACCGGCCTAGTACTAGAAATTCAGAAATCAAAAGTCAAAAATCAAAATGGCAACTCAAAACGCAAAGCTCAAAATATTTATACCTCCGCTTGCATCTTTGCTTTTCGCATTTTGATTTATCAAGGCACAAAGGAAGTTTTAATCGGTTCAAGGACGGCACTACGCTTTATCCAGGTCTTTTCTGCTAAGACCAAGGTCTCGCAGAATAGCTGCCAGAGTACCTTTAGGAATATCCTTGTTGCCACGATGTGGAATGGTAGTGAAAAATTTATTTTCGGGGTTCCACCAGATCTCATGAGAACCTGGAGCTTGGCGAACAGGCTAACCTGCGGAGCCTCTTGGTCAATATGCGATAGGTCATACCGGGACAAGGATGTCAGTATGAAAAGGCGGCTCGACTTCTTCCATTGTCTGAGGAAGTGGGACACCCTTTTCTCGCATAGATTCAATCAATGCTTGGGCTACCCCCGGCGAGAGGCTAATCACCTCCTCGATAGTATCCGCCTGAACCAGAAAACCCGGCATAGCTGAGCTCCTAGCCAGATAGCTACCTTCCTCCAGTGGCTGGATTTCAACGGGCAGAATGTACTTCGCCATACTAACTACAGCATAGCAGAGCAGTAAATAAAGGGTCAAGTAGCCAGACGAACACCGTTTAACAATCCCGTAAAGGGAAGTATCAAATCCCAAGCACCAAATACTAAAACTAGTAGACAGTAGTCAGATTTCAGCATTCACAAGATTCCCTACTGGCTACTGGATACTGACTCCTGACTTCTATGTGATTTTGTCATTTGGATTTTGTTTGTCATTTGAGCTTTGTCATTTGGATTTAGCTGAATGGGCTTACCGCGCCTCGCTCGCAATGACAACTGCCACGCCCTGGGTGGAGACAGATAGAAATGGTATAATACCGATGCAAATGGAGGTGGAAAATGGCAAAGACAATCTCGATATCCGAAGATAGCATTATAGCGATGCTTAAAGAATTACCTGAAAATACTCTAATGGACATATTTTCAAAAATGTTAATCCACAGTGATACCTCTCCTTTAACTGCTGAAGAAGAGACGTCGTATAAAGAAGCTTTAAAGGAGCATGAGAAGGGCGAGATTATCAATTGGAAAGACTTGAAATAAAGTTTTCCAGAGAAGCAGCCAAGCAGTATAAAAAGCTACCAAATGAATACAAGAGCTTGGTTGATATTGTTCTCTTTAGATTATCTGAAGGTTTGGAGCTAGATTTAAAGCCTGTGGAAGGTCAAAAGGATGTTTACAGGATCAGAGTGGGTAAGCATAGGTTGCTATTTATAAAATTTAACAAAATTGTGCTAGTGTTCAGGATATCTCCAAGGGGAGATGTGTATAAAGGTAATTTGCAGAAATGATGCAAAATCCCTAGTGAGGCTGCCACCTCCTCCTTGTCATTGCGAGTCCCGATAAATCGGGACGAAGCAATCCCTGAAAGGGGAATCTCAAGTCCCATAATTAGTGGACAGTAGTCAGATTTCAGCATTCACAAGATTCCCTACTGGCTACTGACTACTCTACGTCTTTGTCATTTGAGCTTTGTCATTTGGATTTAGCCGAATGGGCTTTGGCATTTGGATTTTATAGCCGAGAATTCCCCCAAAAGTACCAGAAAGGTGAGGGATTTTCCCCTTTCCAGCGACTAATAATATGACGAAGGTAATAGGTCATTCATACTATGCGTACCACGGGCAGACATGGCGGTGATGAAGGGGTATCTGCAATCTCGGTTGGTTTGCCAAAGGGCAGGAGATTGCCGCGCCCCGACAAGTCGGGACTCGCAATGACAGAAAGGTGATATGCAGAGAAATGGCAGGCCACCGTACTAATTGACAGGAGAGAATACCGGCAGATATACTATTACTAATGTACCGCAATCCGGTACTATCGGGTGGTGAAATCATGAAAACTATTTTGAAGAGAGCAATAAGAGACGAAAAGGGGCAGACGCTTATTATAACTCTGATTTTGCTCACTCTCGGCGGGCTTATTATCACTCCCTTACTGGGATTGATGGCCACAGGGCTTATCACCGGAGAAGTGTATGAAGACAAAATGAATGAGCTGTACGCCGCCGATGCCGGGATAGAAGATGGCCTGTGGCTGATAAAGAATGAAGAACTGGGTAGTGACCTGTTTGGCCCTGATGACCCCGATTATGATCCGTATGCCTATTATGAGTATAGCTCTTTATACGAGTGGGACTATAACCTGCCCAGCCAGATAAACGGCGAAGATGTAACCGTTACTATACAAAATGAGTGGATACCCAAGGACATACCCGCTCCAGACCCTGATACAGCGAGGTGGATTGCTCTGGGCACCGAGGGGGAGCCACCCGATCTGATAATAACCGGCTGTGTCTCCAACACTGAAGACAAGATGTACGAAATCAAGATAAGCTATGTACAGGGTTGCGCGGCACTTATAACGACAATAGGGATATGGCTGCCGCCCGGCTTTGAGTATGCTGGCGATTGTAGCCTTGAGGGCGAAGAATATTACTCCGAACCGGTTATTACCCCTCATAAAGGCGGTTGTGCCGTGGTCTGGAATTTTGTTCCGCTCGTGGCGCTGGCAGACTTTCCCGATAGCTTCACCTTCCAATACTCGGGACCACAGGAGCAAATTCCCGGGCCCGCTGTGTGCTGGATTGAGATTGATGCCTATCCATACTATACCTGGGATGCCGACGTCATAGTTTATAAGATTAGCTCCACCGCTACCGATCCTGACACGGGGACGCAGACCACTATTGATAGCTATACCGCCAACATTGAGCTGCGCAAACTGGGCTCCGCCCTGTCGGGGGACTACCACGCCATAGGCAATACCTTGATGACGCCTACAAGCCATTCGTATTACAGGGACAGGCTTTTCAGGGAAAGCAGCGCTACCATAGACCCAGGCGATATCCCATTTACTTCTAGTATAGATGCAGCCTGGCTCTACTGGTCGGGATGGATAGAAGAGGCTGGTGGCGGTCTAACAATATTCTATGAAAATTGCGACGACTTCGATGCACCAACGATGGACTGGACTGCCGGCAATGCCTGGGATATCTACAGCACCTTCAACAACAGTGAATTCAGAGGGAATGGCTACTATGAAGAGCCTACCGGTGAATGGCAGTTAATCTGGGGTACTGAAACTTGCGAGAACTTCGTTGAGCCAGTTATGAACTGGACTGCCGAGAGTGCCTGGGATATCTACAACAACAGTGAGTTCAGAGGGAATAACTACGATTCCGGAGAGCCTACTGGTGAATGGCAAGTAATCTGGGGTACTGAAACTTGCGAGAACTTTGTGGCACCAGTTATGGACTGGGCTGCCGAGAGTGCCTGGGATATCTACAACAACAGTGAGTTCAGAGGGAATAACTACTATGAAGAGCCTACCGGTGAATGGCAAGTAGTTTGGGGTCCTGAAACTTGCGAGAACTTCGATTACCCTATTATGGATTGGGATGCCGGCAGCGCCTGGGATACCTACTACGGGGAATTCAGAGGGAATGCCTATAATCTTGGAGACCCCAGCGGCGAATGGCAATTAATCTGGAGTGACGATTGCTCCGACTTTGGTAATTGGGTTCAAACAGGTAGCGATTGGTCAACCCCCTCAGGGTGGTTTAGAGGGCATCATGATGGCAGTGAGGACGATAGATATCTTACCATGGCAATTAGTTTAGACCTGAGCGACTACACGGGACAAACGGTCGAGGTTTCCTGGCAGCAGGATGAAGATAACGCAGATTCCGATGATTGTCTTAGATTTCAACTGTCCAATGATGGCGGTGCCAATTGGGGTGCCCTGAACACCGCATTCTGCAATGATAATCCTCCCAGCAGTTACACCTATACTATTCCCGACCAATATCTGACCAACAACTTCAGGATGAGGTTTTACCTGGATGGCTTCGACTACTCAGGCTTGTTTGGGTGGGGCACGGAATATTGCTATATTGACAATATTGAAATCTCTGTCCTTGTGGAGCCGCCATCTGACCCTCGATACCTTACCATGAGTTCCAGCATAGACCTGAGCGACTACGCAGGACAAACGGTCGAGGTTTCCTGGCAGCAGGATGACGGAGGAGAACTGGAATCCGATGACTGTCTTTACTTCAACTTCTACAATGGCAGCACGTGGAGTACCGATTATCTAGCGTTCTGCAATGATGACCCTACCAGCAGTTTCACCTACACTATTCCGGACCAATATCTGACGAACAACTTCAGGATTAGGTTTTACCTGTCTGGCTTTACCGGCTCCAGTGAGTATTGCTTTATTGACAACATTGAAATCTCTCGCTTTGTGGAGCCGCAATCTCAACCTACGGGAAGCTACCTTACCATGCTTGACAGCATTCCCTTGAGCGCCTACGCAGGGCAAACGGTCCGAATTTCCTGGCGGCAGCACGAAAGTGGAGACCTGGAATACGGAGATTGTCTCTACTTCGATTTCTACAATGGCAGCACGTGGATTACTCAACCAAATCCAGCTTTCTGCAATGATATTGGCAGTACACCACAGGCTTACACTTACACGATCCCTGCCTCTTATCTTACCGACAGCTTCAAGATGAGGTTTTACCTGGATGGCTTCAATGACACGGATTGGTGGGGAAACCCAAACGAGTATTGCTACATTGACAACATTGAAATCTCTGTCTTTGATGCGTCGTCAACTCCGGGAAGCCACCTTACCATGCTTGATAGCATTCCTTTGCTCCCCTACGCAGGGCAAACGGTCCGAATTTCCTGGCAGCAGAGTGAAGACGGATACCTGGAATACGATGACTGTCTTTACTTCAACTTATACAATGGCAGCACGTGGAGTACCGATTATCTAGCGTTCTGCGATGATAGCCCCTCCAGCAGTTTCACCTACACTATTCCCGACCAATATCTGACGAACAGCTTCAGGATGAGGTTTTACCTGTCTGGCTTCACCAGCTCTAGTGAATATTGCTTTATTGACAACATTGAAATCTCTGTATATGCGGCGCCGCCATCTGAACCTCCGGAAAGATACCTTACCATGAGTACCAGCATTCCCTTGGGCGCCTACGCGGGACAAACGGTCGAGGTTTCCTGGCAGCAGGATGAAGACGGATACCTGGAGGACGATGACCGTCTTTATTTTGCGTTTTATGATGGCAGCACCTGGAGCGACGATATTGAAGCCTTCAGGAATGATAACCCGGAGAGCCCTTTCACCTACACTATTCCCGACCAATATCTGACCAACAGCTTCAGGATGAGGTTTTACCTGTCTGGCTTTACCAGCTCCAGTGAATATTGCTATATAGATGATATCATGATCACTACGGACCTACCAGTGGTGGAAACCGCCAAGGTCAATCGGGTTATGTTCAACGATACAGAAATAACCACTGACCAGTGGCAGATAGCATACACCCCGGACTCCGGCGCCCAGGACTCGTGGTCTTACTCCTGCTACTACGACGCCACTGATATTGTCCGCGCCGAGCTCGATCCTGACACCAAGAGCGGCACCTTTACCCTGGGACACGTGTTGGAAGGTAGCGGGTATAGCCTGTATCCCTCTGGGACGACAGGATATCCTCTGGCGACTCCGGCTGCATGCACCAGCTCGGGGTGTAGCCGATATCAATGGAGTTACGCCGGCTGGTCGCTCCTTATCATCTATTCCAGCCCCGAGACCAAAGGACATCAGCTCTACCTCTTCGACACTTTTCGTTATGTGGGCCTGGATACCCTGGTAGAGTTTTCCATCAGCAACTTCCTTGCCCCCGAGGACACAACGGGCAGCCACCTCACCTATTTCGTTGGCGAAGGCGATAACCACTACACCACTGATTACATAAAGGTAAACGGCTACAAGCTGCCACAACCCGGTGACCCGTATGAGCCGTATTCAGGTTTCAATCCCCAGAACAATGTCTTTAACTCCTATTCTAACTCTCTGGATGACCCATACCTTAGCGGGGTGGACATCGATACCTTTGACGTGTCAGTGTGTATAGAACCCAACGATATTTCGGCCCAGGTAATACTCGACAATGGTCAGGAGATTTATAATTTAGTCTATATCATTCTCTCCTTCCGCAGCCTGATAACGAGCGGCGGCGTTATGGGCTACCTGATAATAGAATAAAGCCCCGGGTAGCCCGTTTTATACGAGCGTATCGGTGCGACAGGGGCAGGTAAGCCCGACTTCTGGTATGCACCTTTGACCGGTCAAGGCCGCAACATAGCTTAATGGAAGTTTTGTAGGCTGGGGATTTGTGATGGGCTTCATTTATCTTACAGTCAGCCCCAACCTGTCAGGGCGGAACAATCGCAGTGGCTAAATTCCGAATGACAAAATCCATTTACCGAAATCCAAATGTCAAAATCCAAATGACAATTGAAACCTAAATGGTTGAATGCCAAACCTACTTTTTCCCTTTTGGGTTTTGAACTTTACAATTTGCCACTTTACCCCTTATTTGGAATTTGAGCTTTGTCATTTGTCATTGCTTACCCCCCACTGTCTTTGCGAGTCCCGATAAATCGGGACGAAGCAATCTCGGAAATCAAGACCCTAAATCCCAAGCACCAAACACCAAAACTAGTAGACAGCAGTCAGAATTCAGAATATTCCCCTGCTGGCTACTGACTCCTGACTACTTGATTCTGTATTCTTATTACTACCACATGGCTTAGATTTGTCATTTGGATTTTGACATTTGGATTTGTTTAGAGTTTAGAAATTAGTATTTAGGATTTACCCACGGGGATTGCCACGCCCCGACAAGTCGGGGCTCGCAATGACACCCCCACATAGCGGGGCTGGTACTATAGTCCTATTACTTATGTGCGATTGACACGAAGGAGTATTAAATTATACTAGTAGTATACGCAATATCTGGTATAAGGGAGGGGATGAAAATTGCCGTGAAGAGATTATTAAGAGACGAAAAGGGGCAGACGCTGATTCTGGCTCTGATTTTGCTCACTCTCGGTGGGCTTGTCATCACTACACTGCTGGGGTTGATGGGCACAGGGCTTATCACTGGACAAGTCTATCAAGACAAAATGAATGAGCTATACGCTGCCGATGCCGGGGTGGAAGATGGCCTGTGGCAGATAAAGAACGACCAGCTGTGTATTTTATTCCCTAACCCTCCTGCTCCTCCTGATGGCTATGACGAGTATGCCTATTTTGACTACGACCCTTCCTATAAATGGGAATATGACCTCCCTGGGGGTGTGAATGGCAACGATGTAAGAGTTACTATCGGAAATGTTTGGGTCCCCCTGATATCACCGGTTCCAGACCCTGATACAGCGAAGGTGATTGCTCTGGGCACCGAGGGGGAGCCGCCCAAGCTAATAATAACCGGCGGTGTCTCCATCACTGAGGCCTCGAAGTACGAAATCAAGATAAGCTATGAGCCGGGTTGCGAGGGTCCAGGAGACGCGACGGTAACGACCATAGGGATATGGCTGCCGCCCGGCTTTGAGTATGATGGCGATTGTAGCCTTGAGGGCGAAGACTACTACTCTGAACCGGTTATTACCCCTCATAAAGGCGGTTGTGCCGTGGTCTGGGATTTTGGCTCCTCTGTTCTTGTTAGGGACTTTCCCAAGAGCTTTACCTTCCAATACTTGGACTTGGAACCACAGGGGCAAATTCCCGGGGCCGCTCTCTCCTGGATTGATACCACTGAAGGTTATACCTGGGATGCCGACGTCAAAGTTTATGAGATTAGCTCCACCGCTACCGATCCCGACACGGGGACACAGACCACTGTTGAAAGCTATACCTCCACAATTGAGCTGCGCAAACTAGGCTCCGCCATCTCGGGGGACTACCATGCCATAGGCAATACCTTGTTGATACCTACCGGAGGCGCAAAGTACCGAAACAGGCTTTTCAGAGAAAGCGGCGCCACTGTCGTTGAGGGCGATATTCCATCCAATGCCAGAATAGAAGCTGCCTTCCTCTACTGGTCAGGATGGATAGAAGAGGGTAGCGAGGAAATAGTAGTATTCGAAGACAACTGCTACGACTTTATTCCGCCACCCATGGACTGGACTAACGGTAGCGCCTGGAGCATCCACTCTGGGGAATTCAGAGGGAATGCCTACTATGATGAGCCTACTGGTGAATGGCAAGTAATTTGGGGTCCTGAAACTTGCGGGGATTTCGTTTACCCACCTATGAATTGGGATCACGGCAGCGCCTGGGATATCTCCAACGGGAGATTCAGAGGTACCGCCTACAATAAATATAACCCCGGAAGATACGTTACCACGAGTTCCAGCATAGACTTGAGTGCCTATGCAGGACAAACAGTTGAGGTTTCCTGGCAGCAGTATGAAGACGGAGACCTGGAAGACTCAGATCGTCTTTACTTTGCGTTTAATAATGGCAGTACGTGGAGTGCTGACTATGAAGCCTTCAGAAATGATAACCCTCCCACCAGTTTCACCTATACTATCCCCAACCAATATCTGACCGACAGCTTCAGGATGAGGTTTTACCTGTATGGCTTCAACGAAGGCGGCTGGTGGTCGAGTACAGAATACTGCTATATTGATAACATTGAAATCTCTGCCTTTGTAGTGCCGCCTTCTGAATCTCCGGGAAGATACCTTACCATGAATGACAGCATAGACTTGAGCGCCTACACAGGACAAACGGTTGAGATTTCCTGGAATCAGCATGAGGAGGGAGACCTGGAAGACTCAGACCGTCTTTACTATGCGTTTTCCGCCGATGGTGGCAGTACCTGGAGTTCTGACTACGAAGCCTTTAGAGATGATAACCCTCCCGGCAGTTTCAACGACACTATTCCAAATGACTATCTAACTGACAACTTCAGGATGAGGTTTTACCTGTATGGCTTTGAAGAAGGCGGGGGCGGGTGGTGGTCGAGTACAGAGTATTGTTATATTGACAATATCATAATCACTGTGGAGCTGCCACCGGTAGAAATTGCTAAGGTCAATCGGGTCATGTTTAACGGTAACCAAATAACCACTGACCAGTGGCAGGTAGAGCCTACCCCAGATGCCGCGGAAAACTCCTGGTGCTACTCATGTTTTTACGATGCCACCGACATTGTTATCAACGAGCTTGGTTCCAACATGAACGGCTCCTTTACCCTGGGCCACGTATTGGAAGGCGAAGGTTACGACCTATATCCTACTGGGACGACACATTATCCACTGGCTACTCCGGCTCCTAGCGCAGGTTGGAATCCCATGCAATATGAATGGACTTATGCCGGTTGGTCTCTCCTGATCATCTATTCCAGCCCCGAGACAAAGGGGCATCAGCTTTACCTCTTCGACACCTTTCGTTATGTCGCCGTGCATACTACACTGGACTTTCCCATCAGCGGCTTCCTCGTCCCCGACCCGGTTGAAGGCGAAGAATATGCCGCTCATCTTACCTGCTTTGTCGGTGATGGCGATGAGCACTACCCTTATGATTTCATAGCACTACTTGATGCTGAACCATCCGTTCCTAGCTATGAAATACCTGACTACTACAAGCTCTGGGACGGCATCAATTGCGACCATAATCACCTAAATGACCCTAATAATGTCTGGAATAGCCAGTCCACCGGGCTTGACGCCAGTGGGATAGATATTGATAACTTTGATATTACCTGGAGTAGCGGGCTACTGCAGCCTGGTGATACCTCAGCCTGGGTAATGCTCGGCAATGCAAGTTCAAACCCTAGTGACGCCGAACTCATTATGGTAGTCTATATCATTATCTCTTTCCGCAGCGATACAACAAGTGGCGGCATCATCAGTTACCTGATAACAGGATAAAGCCCTGGATAACCCATTTCATACGAGTGTATCGGTGCCGACGGGGTCAAGTAAGCGCAATTCTCGATATTCCGCTTACTAATGGGTGATTGACATGAAGGAGGATCACGCTATAATGAAATCTAGTCTGAATAAGAGCGTGAGGAGATGAAAATTGCCGTGAAGAGTTTAATAAGAGATGAAAAGGGGCGAGCGCTGACTATAGTTATCATTCTACTCGTCGGCGGCCTTATCACATTTTCCGTGCTGGCGCATATGAGAACCGGTCTTATCACGGGACAGGTCTACGAAAAAGAGATGCACGAGTATTATGCCGCCGATGCCGGGGTGGAGGACGCCATATGGAAGATAAGGTATGCAGGGTTTGAGGGAGACCAGTACTGTTACCCGCCAGAAGACGATGACCCCTGGTTTATAAATAACAAGCGGGTGGAAGTCTGCATAGACCGGGCTGGAATGGAACCGATGGATGGCGGCTGTGAGTATTTTTATGATATTTTTTCCACAGCCACTAGCCAAGATGACTCCAGCACCACCATTCGAGCTCGGGTCACGCTGAACGAAGAAACGACAGGAGGGTGGGATGATATTGAATGGGACGAGTTTGACGAATTCGGTGAGGAGGACTTTGATGATGAAGGAAACTATTATGGTAATGTCAAAACTGAGCAGAACGTACTGGTGATAGTGGGAGGTACAATCCACGGTAACGTCTGGGCCACAGATGGGAACGTTATACTGAAACCTGGAGCCACAATAACAGGCGGTGTCAAAGCTGAAGGAACCTCGGGCCATCAGGTTGAGTTAGGGGAGGGTGCCGTCATTGAAAGCGATGTTTGCGCCCAGTATATCATTCTCAAGAAAGGTGCAAAAGTTGTCGGTACTGCCTACGCCGAGTGTGTGGACAGTGGGACTCTGGTGGCACTAGAGGAGGACGCTGAGATCATGGTTGATGCCTATTCTGAAAACGGCAATGTTGAGGTTCTCAAGGCCGGTGCCAAAATCTACGGTGATGCTTATGCTGCAAATGAAGTTAAGGTGGAATCCGGCGGGTGGATCGGAGGCACTATCTATAATGGATACGAAGACTGGCCAGGCTGCCCATTGGGCGGTGGTATCTCTACCATTACCGGCGTAGACATAGACTCCTGGCAAATCAGTTGACCAATCGGCTGACCAATAGGGGGCGACTCCCTTTTCCCTCCCTGTAAAATGGGGCCGACTCTGTTTTTCCCCATAGAAGGCAGTTTCACCCTCACCTTAGTCCTCTCCCGTCAAGGGAGAGGAATTTTATATGAGATTATGCGGAAGATTATAAATGACTGAAACCGTTCGAAGCAATGATACGCCCCATATGATGGGCTAACACTATCTTCCTATTACTTATGGGCGATTGACACCAAGGAGGATTAGATTATACTAGTAGTATAAATTATATCTGGTGTAATAGGAGGTGAAGTGATGAAAGCTGCCGTGAGGAGATTATTAAGAGATGAAGCTGGGCGAGCAATTCTGCTGTCTCTGCTCTTGCTCGCTACCGGCGGGCTTATCACCACTCCCTTGCTGGGCTTGATGACCGCCGGGCTTACCGCCGGCCATGTCTGTGAGCAGAAAACGCACGAGCTTTATTCCTCCGATGCGGGCGTGGAGTATGCCATCTGGTACCTGCAACATGGGGGCGATCCAGATGATGTTCCCGAACTCACCTTGAATGGCAAGGACGTCACAATCCAAATAGATAAACTGGATACCCCGTGTGGCGAGCCGCCAATTTATGATATTACCTCCACGGCCACCAGCGAGGGTGGCTCCAGCACCACCGTCCTGGCCGAAGTTAGTGGCATAATTGTCATTTTTGAAGGTGACAAAGACCTGATGGAAGGAGAAGGCTTGGAAGGCGATGTCTATGTTGAACAAAATCTCTTTATGGACAATGAGTCTGTGATTGAGGGCAATGTCATGGCCGGGGGAAACGTCATCATGAATGCTGGCTCGCTGATTGGCGGCGTACTGTGTGCGGGAGGCGACCTGACTCTAAATGAGGGCGCCCACATCCAGATGGATGTTTATGTTGGGGGAAATATATTGATGCAAGGGGGATCAATTGGTAGTTCGATAGATGGTGACGTATATGCCCAAGGAAATGTGGAGATGCAAGGTGAGAGCTGGATTACTGGGACCTTGTGGTCTGGTAGCAACGAGACAGCGGGCGTACAGATTGACAAGCATGGCACCATCTATGAGGACGTCCATGTGCGTTACCTGGAAGTTGTCGAAGCGTCTGGTCAAATTCTCGGCGAGATATACGAGGATTATTATGACCACTATTGTCCGCTGGTATTAAGTGAACCCGAGATACTGTGCTGGCTCATTATTTAGCTTGAGCGGCGAAGTGGACGGAAAGCCAGTTGAAGAAATGGACATTAAGCCAGCGGGGCGTACTGAGTTAGAAGTGAAATGAAGGCGATAGATGTTAGAGACCTAGTTATTGATAAGTCGGGCTATTTAGTTTCGCAGGGCGGGACCTATTCCCCGCCCTGCAGTGTTCTGGAGAGGCGGCGTTCATCTCTGCCTTACGCCGTAAGGTACATGCCTAGTCCCGGTGGTATCGGGGAAAGGTAGAGCCCCAGTGCAACCAGGGTACGAAGCGGCGGCACGACCCTGAAGGGTCGCACCACGAGAATTCAGAGTGATGAAAGCTAAGGATAATGAAGAAAGGCAAACACTTCTGCAGAATCACTAGACAGGCTTTTTAAATGATGGTATATTACGAGGAAGCTGAATAGGTTATGAAGATAAGCAAGAAGGTCTGGCTGATTGTAGGAATCGGCATTTTAGCTATTGCCATCGGCAGCCTGTTCGTGTTTTACTTCCAGCATGTTAGAGAGCGGGATGAGTTGAATGATAAGCTATTGGCGGCTCAAAATCTCTTGCCCACGCTCATTAATCAAAAGGAAGACCTGAGCAACCAACTGTCTCAAGCCGAATCATTGCTTGATACGAGCCAGGCACAATTTCCCCAGGCAGTGGAGAGTATTGAATACGGTGAGTACATATTTAAGATTGCTGACAGGTGTAACCTGAAGTTAGGCTCCCTCACCTTTCCGAAACCGACCGACAAACGAGAAGGGTCTGTTACGTATTCAGTCGTCTCTCTCTTACTACCTGTCAGTGGTGCACTGGGGAACATCTTTGAGTTCATCGACATCATAAGGACTGATGACCGGTTTGCCAGCACCCTGGTGAAATCGGTAAATCTGAATGTCGGGGGTGGAAGCGCAACAATCTCCGTCGATATCTACGGCTATAGAAGGTAAACAAGCATGGCGAAGAAAGTTACCACCTTATTTATTAGAGATACCCACATCAACCTGCTGGTAATGAAGGGCGGACAGGTAGAAAAGTGGGCTAGCCTACCACTGGAGGCAGGTCTCGTCAGCCAGGGGCTCATTGCTGATGAAGCCCAGGTAGCCGACAAGGTCAAACAGATATTTAAAGAGACGGGAGCACAGGCAAGCAAGGTTATCACCGCTTTAAGCGGACATGATTCTCTGTATCGTATTATAACCCTGCCAGATCTGCCTGAAGCTATACTTCCTGAGGCGGTAAGGCGTGAGGCCAAGAGAACGATACCAACGCCTTTAGAAGAGGTCTACTTTGCATACCAGCGCCTTCCTTCCTCGAAGGGAGAAAGTCGTATTTTCCTGGTCACCTTTCCCCGCAATCTGGTCGATGCTCTAGTCAGAACATTGCGGCGGGCTGGTGTTAGACCTTATGTTCTGGATTTAGCTCCTTTAGCCCTGTGCCGGATCCCGAATGAGCCCCGAGCAATTATTGTCAATGCCCGATTAGACCACCTGGATGTTATAGTTATAGCAGACAGGCTCCCCCAGGTCATCCGCAGGTTGTTCCTGCCCACCGAGGCTGAATCTTTAGAGGAAAAACTGCCGCTTATCGCTGAAGAGTTCAACAGGACTGTTGCCTTCTATAATTCCAGCCATTTAGAAAAGCCTTTGGATTCAACTGTGCCTGTGTTTGCCTGCGGCGACCTGGCAGAAGCACCGGAGACCTGGCAGTCCGTGGTTGGCGGGGCAGGCTATTCGGTGTCACCATTGCCATCGCCTGTGGAACCCCCCGAGGGCTTCAACCCCAATGAATTCATGGTCAATATAGGGCTGGCTCTCAAGGAACTGCTGCCGGAAAAAGCAGAGGCCGACTTTTCATTAGTTAATTTTAATGCCCTGCCCGAGGTCTACGTGCCCCCGCCTTTCTCTATAGCACGAGTCCTTATCCCCGTTGGTATCGTCGTTGGTATTGGCCTCGCCATCTTCTTGGGAATTTTTATCCTCCAGACTCGCGCCTATATCGAGGACTTACGTCCCCAAGTAACAGCTGCCCAGATCCGCGTTACCCAAGATCAGGGAGCCATAACACAATTGAAAACGAATGTCGGGTCAGTAAAAGCTACTGCCGATGTACTTCATAACACACTTATCACTATAGAGCGGGGGCGCGCAGTGATTCTCGAAGATTTGCGCGAAATTGATAGACTCGCGGGGGAGAAGATAAAATTGGGAACCGTTAATCATACGGGCAGCTCAGTAACAGTGAATGGAGACGCTCCAGATGTGGATGATATTTTCAGTTATGCCCGAGAGTTGAGAAATTCTAAAGAGGCGCCAAATGACCCCAGATTCTCGAGCGTCTGGATTTCCTCTATCACCAACGGTGGCAAGGCGTTTAGTTTTACGTTAACAAAATAAAGTTATTCACAAAAGGATAAATCCCAAATCCTAAATCCTAAACAATATCAAATGACAAAGCTCAAATGCCAAATAAAGCCCAAGATCCTAAACAATGACAAATGACAAGGTTCAAATGACAAAGAGGAGTGGTTTTGGAATTTAAGCATTTGGATTTTAATTGTCATTTGGATTTTGGGTTTTGGCATTTGGAATTTAGCTAATGGTATCGTCGCCTCGCTCTAAGTGAAGATGGGTCTCGGCCCCATAAACTAGCTATGACTTTATTCCTATTACTAACGAGGTATTGACAATAAGGATGAAGGAGGCTTACACTATATCATAAATATACTTAAATATATTATAGGTCATGGCCAAAATTGTGACGGGATTGGGTTAGTTGACCATACAAGGAAAAAGATATGGATGTTTTTTCATTGCTCCGGACAGGTCACTCGAGGCGGGCTAGCGATTTGCATATGGTTGTTGGCAGCCCGTCAACGTTCCGCATCGACGGCTCCCTGGAACCAATAAATGGTGCAACTCCACTAACTCCTGAGGATATCAACGAAGCTTTTCTCCAGCTAACGACGCCTGAGGAGAGGGAACAATTTCACCGCCAGTTGGAACTTGATTTTGGCTATACATTACCGGATATCGGTCGTCTGCGATGCAATGCCGCTCAACAGCGAGGGGCTATCAGCCTTGCCGTGCGACTGCTGCCACCGAAAATCCCCACCATAGATGAACTGGAGCTGCCAGCAATATTTAAGGAACTTATTGTGAAGCCCAGAGGACTGGTAGTAATTACTGGACCTACCGGCAGCGGTAAAACTACAACCATGGCAGCTATGATTCAGCACTTAAATACTAATGAGACTCGCCATGTGGTTACCATTGAAGACCCCATAGAATATATTTTTCCCAGCATTAAATGTGCTGTGACCCAGCGTCAGTTGGGCACTGATACCCTATCATTTGCTAATGCCCTAAAGCACATCTTAAGGCAGGACCCCGATGTGATTCTAGTCGGGGAGATGAGAGATCCGGATACTGCCGACGCTGTCCTGACCGTAGCTGAGACCGGGCACTTTATATTAACTACCGGTCATGCCCCCAGCGCTGCTCAGGCAATGGAGAGAATAATAGACCTGTTTCCACCTCATCAGCGACATCTGGCTCAGACACGGCTGGCTTCTCTGCTTGTTGGTGCGATATGTCAGACGCTTGTGCCCCGAGCTGATGGCTCAGGGAGAATAGCCGCCGTAGAAATTATGCTCGGCAATCCGGCAGTGAAGAACCTCATTCGGGAAGGTAAACTCTACCAGTTGCCCAATGTAATCCGTACCCACCGGGAAATGGGCATGATTTCGCTTGACGAATCCCTGGTCAGCCTATATCTTAAAGGAATCATCACTGGTGAATCCGTGCTTGAATTCTGCAACGACCGCGGGGAAGTGGAAAAACTCATCGGCAAAGTAAGAGTATAATCAAGTACACCATAGCAAATTCCAAATTTCAAACCAAACCCATATGACAAATCCTAAGCCATGTGATAGTAACAAGAATACAGAATCCAGTAGCCAGTAGGAGAATTCGAGGTGTGAAGGAACCCTTTCCTTCACGATTGCAATGATAAACAGTACAGCTGCCTCTTTCTAAAAAAGTTTTACATTTTGATTTGTCATTTTGGTTTTTGACCTTTGATTTTTGAATTTCTATATTATTTAGTACCTTGGGCTTTATTTGACATTTGAGCTTTGTCATCTGTCATTGCCTTGAAGAAACCCAAATAGCCCCCAGATTCGAGGTGAGAAGGAATCCTTTCCTCCACGATTGCAATGATAAACAGTACAGCTGCCTCTTTCTGAAAGTTTTACATTCTGATTTGTCATTTTGGTTTTTGACCTTTGATTTTTGAATTTCTATATTGTTTAGTACCTTGGGCTTTATTTGATATTTGGGCTTTGTCATTTGATATTGTGTAGGATTTCCCATCGGGGAAGAGAGGGGCTTATTACGAAGAGAGCCCGGCGGCTAATAGCCGCCAGGCTCTATTTCCTGGCCAAGCTAAGCCTCATTGCTTAGCTTAGCAAAAAGGGCCTCTGTCCAACATTACGGACAATACCACGCACCAGGAGTAGTTGAGTTGAAGTCGCAGCCTGTCCACTTGCTGTTGGCTATGAGAACAGCACTGTTTATCGTGGCATTGACCGCAGTATATGTCGCCTGGAGCATACCAGGGTTCAGAATGTATTGCTCTGGACCAGTGGCCGTGCTAGGTCCAACCTGCCCATTGAAAGTCGCCTGATTTTGCGCCACCATATAGGCTATAATGCCAGTCTGGACCTGGTGTGCCTCTGTGTTGGCTGCTTGTTCCTTTCCAGTGCCCATGAAGCCTCCGATATTCAGGGCGACCACTGCAGCTATGATACCCAGGATGGCAACCACTACTAGCAACTCAATCAGAGTGAAGCCCTTTTCTCCGCGATGCATCATTTTCATGCTTTTTACCCCCCTTTCTTTAGATTTTTTCTGTTGGCTCGGATAATCTACTTCACAAATATATTGTACTTAGGCTCGGTTCACCTCCTTCTATTTGATTATTCTGGATTTAGCTCCAGTAATCCTATATAGTATATATAATAAGGATAGTCCTCGTAGCTGTCAATCACTCATTAGTAATAGGAAGATAGTATTAGCCCATCACCCTCTTCCCCCCCAAATGCTAAATTCCAAGCACTAAATACTAAACAAATCCTAATTTTCAAATTCAAAACGCCTGAGTAATTTGGATTTTGGTCATTTGATATTGTTTAGGATTCAGAAATTAGGATTTAGGTTTTCCCTTTCCAGATAGTCTTTCGCATAATCTCATATAAAATTCCTCTCCCTTGATGGGAGAGGATTAAGGTGAGGGTGAAATCCCCCTCTCTAACTCTCTCCCGCCAGGGGAGAGAGAGAATTATAATGATGCATGGAGTTAACTGCAAATTTTGTTACTTCGATAGTGTTTAGGATTTAGGTTTTCCCTTTCCAGATGGTTCCAGTTGCTCGATCTCAAAGACCCTTATTCTCTGACGCTCAGCAAACTGCTTGGCTTCCTTGGTGAGTCCGGGAACAACAATAAGGACCTTGTCCAGAATACCGGCATCATAAGCCCTGTCGTCGAAGTCAAATACCCTATCCAGTCTTATCGGCTTCTCATCCACTTCGATGCCGATATCAATACGATGAGTAATGATACCCTCATCTTTGGTAGCCAGTATGTCTATATTATGGACAGCGCCAGACCGGCCTTCGACTTCAGCGTCTTCTTTTATTATGTAGCCCTGTTTCTCCAGGTATTGTATAAGCTGTGATTTGGACTCAAATTCAAAGGGCTCCTTCACTATTTCCCAGCCTGGCTGGGGAGCACCAGCCAGCACCATCTCCAGGTCCTTGGGTTCAAGCACCTTTATCCTATGGTAGCTGGCAAATTTCGCCGCCTCTTCGCTTAACGCAGGGATGATAATCAGTACTTTATTGTGAATGCCGCTATCGTAGGCTTTGACATCAAAATCCAATATACTGTCCAGTCCTATCTTATCCCTGGCAATCTCAACCCCAATAGCGACATCATGGGTAACGACGCCGTCATCCCTGGTAGCCAATATATCTATGTAATGGTCTGCCCCCGACCTTCCCTTCACTCTGGCATTTTCCGTTACTTCGTAGCCGTGCTGCCTCAAGAGTTCCAGGAACTGCACTTTGGGCCGAAGTTCAAATTCCAGCCAGTTTCTCTTCGTTTCATCAAGGCGATACGAGTAGACATTTATCTCGCCAATCTGATCTTCATCGGTAAGCGAGGAACATTTCAGGCAGCGCCACTTTATCAGCGGCACGCTAAATATCTCGCCGCAATCATGGCACTTGCGCAGCACTCCCCGGCTCTGGTAGTCGGCGCCCATAGTTCGCAGCTCCATTTTACACCTGGGGCATATATATTTACCCCCGGTTGCAAATTCGTCTTCAACGCCGACATACCCACAGGCCGAGTGCTCGAGGATTCTGCCCCGGGCAATATCTCCCGAGCCGCATTTAGGGCAATGGGTGCTTGGTCTTAAATTTATCGACTGGCACCGGGTACAACGGAGGAGCCTATCAAAGAAGCTCCTTTTCAATATATCCTTATCAGTCAGGTATTCCACAACCGCTACTGCTTCCTTGCCTTTGACATTTGCTGCTTGCTCAACGATTGGATATACGAAGCCCAGTTCAGTGGTGAAATCAAGCTGGGGTTTAATATCAACGACCTTAGCCTCCAGCATTGCCGCCACTATTTTCATTGCCCTCTCATCTTCCCCCATGCCGCTTACAGCTTGGGGGGCTTCTGTTGCTTCTACATCTTTATCAACTTCTGCCATGCCTTGCCTCCGTTCACATAGTTAAAAAGTATAATTCGCAATATTACAGAAGTCAATGACAGAAAAGTACTGTCTTTGCCAGCCCTTCGCTGCGCTTCAAATTCCAAACCGCAAACACCAAATCCTAAGCCGTATAGTAGTAACAAGAATACAGAATCCAGTAGCCAGTAGGAGAATATTCTGAATGCTGAATGCTGACTACTGTCTACTAATTTTGCGATTTCCCCTTCAGAGATTGCTTCGTCCCGATTTATCGGGACTCGCAATGACAGAATGAGGGGTCATTGCTCTAAACAAATCCTTTGACGGGAATTTCTTCTCCCTTGATGGGAGAGGATTAAGGTAAGGGTGAATTTCTATGGGGTCAGTTTACTGCCGAGGGAGGGACTCGAACCCACACTCCCTTGCAGGAAGCGGATTTTAAGTCCGCCGCGTCTACCATTCCGCCACCTCGGCACCTTGTTCATTGTAAACTGCACAGAAGTCGAAGTCAAAATCAGTATCCCGGTTTCTCCAGAAGGTACATTCTACATGTCGCCTCTTTCCGGCTGGCTCCAAATCCTAAGCACCAAATACTAAACAAATCCAAATATCAAAAGCCAAATGACAATTGAAATCCAAATGCCCCGCCTGCCGAGCCCTGGCGGGCAGGTTAAATGCTAAACCTACTCCGTTTTCTAGTTTGGGTTTTGAACTTTGTCATTTGTTATTGTTTAGGGTCTTGGGCTTTATTTGGCATTCGGGCTTGGTCTTTCGATATTGTTTAGGATTTAGGGTTTCCTCTTCAGCACTCGACAATCACGTATAGTTGCAAACTCCTGGAACCTATATGGAGTGGTAGACTGTCATGTCCAATGCAGAAAGGCGGCGGGCGGATTCGAACCGCCGCATCGGGGTTTTGCAGACCCCTGCCTTAACCTCTTGGCTACACCGCCGCAACCGCCAAATTCACTGGAGCGGAAGACGGGATTCGAACCCGCGACCTCTTCCTTGGCAAGGAAGCATTCTACCGCTGAACTACTTCCGCACTGAATAAATTTTACCGCCTTTTTCCGGTTCCCGCAAGCTAATCTTGGTGCCG
>Ga0209636_10001135_pt1 | contig 26748 bp, 22 predicted proteins | sample DeeMarSWOR152_54_FD_187464 | JGI IMG/M metagenome (GOLD analysis project Ga0209636, IMG submission 187464) | Marine sediment microbial communities from White Oak River estuary, North Carolina - WOR-1-52-54 (SPAdes) (version 2) | ecosystem: Environmental > Aquatic > Marine > Intertidal zone >...
ATTAGAATGGGTGTGTCCAAAGGCGTTTTCTCTAACGAATCAGGTCTCGGTTCTGCCCCAATAGCAGCCGCAGCAGCTAAAACGCCCAATCCTGTCAAACAAGCTCTGGTCTCGATGACCCAAACCTTTATCGATACTCTTGTGGTATGTACCCTGACTGGCCTCGTTATTCTTTCCAGCGGGCTCTGGACCTCGGGTTACACTGGGGCCGAGCTCACAGCTCTGGCCTTTGACACCTCTCTCCCAGGAGGAATGGGAGCATTCATCGTCACCATAGGTCTTATCCTTTTTGCCTATTCCACCATCTTGGGATGGTGCTACTATGGAGAAAAGTCCATCGAATATCTGTTCTCGGAGAGGTGGGTTAAAGGCTACCGCGTGGTCTTTGTCATCTTTGTAGCTATTGGTGCAATGTTGAAACTCGAGGTTGTTTGGAGAGTGTCCGATATCATGAATGGACTCATGGCTTTCCCTAATCTAATAGGCCTGCTCGGACTCAGCGGAATCATTGTTACAGAAACGAATAAATATTTCTACAACAGAAAATAGCCCCCTTCTTCAATAAAGGATTATATCCATCCACGGAATCTAGTGTTTTCATTTTACAGTTCAAATGTTTTGTGCTATCGTGGAGAACGATAACTGAAGGGAAGTCAAATGAGGGTCGAAGCACTCCGATTGGTCATCAGTTCCGCGCGGAAGTTCATCAACATGGGTGTGCTAACACGCTTGTGGAACCTGGTTAAAAATTTTCATGCCGCTGATATCGCCTCACTTATGAATCATCTGATATCTAGGGAAAAACTCACCCTCTTTAACACCATCTATGAAAAGGATATAGAAAAGGCCGGAGAGGTAATCAGGGAGCTTGATCCTGAAGATGCTGCAGAGATGATAAAGGCTCTTCCGCTCTCACAGATTACTGAGCTTTTCCAAGAAATTCCCTCCGACGATGTGGCGCCCATCCTCCAACTCTTGCCCGAAGACCTGCAAGAAAAAATCCTTACAGCTATGGAAGACAAACCATCGGAAGAGGTTAAAGAGCTTCTTCTTCACGAGGAGGAAACAGCGGGCCGAATCATGTCCACAAATTTTTATGCACTAAACCAGAATACTAATATCTCGGATGCCATCACAGGCATGCAGCTCGAAGGAGACGTTGAGTCTGCATTCTATCTTTATGTCGTAGACGACGAAGACCGACTAGTAGGAGTGGCCTCCTTGAGACAACTCCTTTTTACCCGTCCTAACACTCCCTTGAAAGAAATCATGACCAAGGAAGTCATAAGTGTCCGCACAGAAACCGACCAGGAGGAAGTAGCTAGAAGTGTTGCGAATTACAACCTTGTAGCTATTCCTGTTATCGATCATGAGAGTCGTCTAGTCGGAGTGGTAACAGTGGATGACATCATCGATGTCATCGACAAAGAAGCCACAGAAGATATCTACAAAATGGTGTCTTTGGATACCACAGATAGAATCCAAGATAGCCCCCTGACGTCGATAAAGAAAAGACTTCCTTTTCTCCTCTTCAGCCTCCTGACTGCATCTGTTGCTCCCTTTGTTGTCAAGAATTTCACGGGCACCATCGAGAAGGTTGTTGAACTCGCAGTGTTCATGCCTCTTGTAGCAGCCTTGGGTGGAATTGCTGGAAACCAGACCATCGCTATCATCGTGCGTGAGATCGCTATTGGTCAGACAGACTGGATCTCCGCAAAAAAAGCCTTGTTTAAGGAAATTATAGTCGGTATCGGGGATGGGGTCATCATCGGTTTGATTTTAGCCGCTATCACTTTTGTGATTATGAAGAATGCCTTTTTCGGTCTGGTCTTGGGCTTGACTTGTATCATAACGTTCTTCATCGCTGCTATGGTCGGAACCCTCATTCCTCTCATCTTAAAACTCATCCGCCTTGACCCGGCTCTTGGTTCAGTCAATTTGCTGACAATGTGCACAGATTCTATCAGTCTTCTGACCTTTCTCGGGCTTGGCACTCTCTTTCTCACATATCTCACATAAATCTCCGATGCCCCTTGAACAATCAGAAGCCTTTATCCTTAGAACCTTTAATGTCGGAGAACAGGATAAAATCGTCACTTTCTTCTCCATAGACAAGGGTATCGTCAAGGGAATCGCCAAAGGAGCGCGAAAATTCGGAAACCGCTTCGGAAGCAGCCTGGAGCCTTTATCTCATGTCAAAATCTATTATTATGAAAAAGAGCACAAAGACTTGGTCGTCATCAGCGACTGTGATCTGATCGAGTCATATTTTGAACTTCAGGAGCACCTGGAGCGAGGATTCACGCTCAGTTATTTTTGTGAGCTTATCGAAGAATTTACTCCTTCCCATTCCAAAGATGACCTCCTTTTCCGTCTGCTCTCCTCGACTCTTCAAGCGTTAAAAGCAGGGGGCGACACTGATTTCCTTGGAGCTTACTTCGAAGCATGGATCCTGAAAATAAATGGATTTCTTCCCAGTTTTAAAAAATGTCGAAAATGTCGAAGGGAAATCACCCATTCTGCCTGGCTTTCTTCAAAGAAAGAGGGAGTCTACTGCGACAGCTGTGCCTTAAAGAAGAAGGAAGAAATCCTGCCGGAAATGGATGAATTTATCGAGTGGATCAAGAAAAATCCACCTCCAACACACAAGAACCTTCCGGTTCCTCAGGAAAGATTAAAGGCTGCACGGAAGACTCTTCAGGATATCATCATCTATCATATGGAAAAGGAACCAAAAAGCCTCCGGTTTATCAAATAATTCGACTGTCTTTTTATCAGCCTTGCCATATTTCGATGCATCCATTATATTATTCCTTTCTTCATACCTATCGAGACTCGAGAATAGAACAAAGGAGATTAAAGAAATGAAGATTCTAAAAAGACTTGTTTTTATCATCTTGGTCCTCAGCCTGACTGTGCACTCCCCTGCGGACGAAGGGATGTGGATGCCTCATCAGATGAAGGATCTAAATCTCAAAACATTAGGTCTCCAAATGGATCCTGAAGACCTGTACAAAAAGGACGGGACAGGTCTGATGAGCGCTGTGGTTTACCTGGGCGGAGGGACAGGAGAATTCGTCAGCTCTGAGGGCCTGATTCTTACCAACCATCATGTGGCCTTCGGGGCACTCCAACGAGCCTCAACGACGGAGAAGGATTATATCCAGAAGGGATTCATCGCATGGGCAAGAGAAGATGAAATTCCTGCCAAAGGCTATATCGCCGATGTCCTCCTTGGATATGATGAGGTCACAGACCAGATCCTCTCCGCTGTCAAACCTGAGATGACTCACCGCCAGAAATACGACACAATCGAAAAGGTCACGAAAGAGATCATCGCAGATACTGAAAAAACGGGAAAAGACATCCGCGCAACAGTTGCGACCATGTACAGCGGAAACAAGTATTATCTCTTTCGATTCAAAAGAATCAAAGATATCCGGATCGTCTATGCTCCTCCTCAAGACCTCGGAAATTTTGGCGGAGACATAGACAACTGGATGTGGCCCCGCCATACCTGCGATTTCACCTTCCTGAGAGCTTATGTGTCCAGAGATAATGTTGGTATGGATTACAACACGGACAATATCCCGTACAAACCGAAATCCATTTTAAAGATCTCGTTAGAAGGTTTCACTGATGGTGATCTATCCTTTGTTATGGGCTATCCGGGAAGAACATACCGAAACTACACCCTTTCGGAACTGAAATCTGATATCACAGACATGAAGGAAAGAATGGCCCTTTACTCTGACATCATTGCGTTCTTAGAAAAAGCCGGAGAGAACAGCAGAGAGATCCAGATCAAATATGCAAGAATAGTCCGAGGTCTCAACAATTCTTTGAAAAACTACCAAGGAAAAATCGCGGGGATGGAAAAGATATCTCTCGTTGAGAAGAAAGAGGCTCAGGAGAAAGAATTCAGGGAATGGGTCAATCAAGACCCTGAAAGGCAGAACACCTATGCAACGGTTCTTCAGGATGTCGAAGCCTTCGTGAAAAAATACGAAATTCACCAAGCAAAAAGCAACCTTCTTAACCAGCTCGTTAGTCCCTACTTTGGGTCGGCGCTCCTCTCCCAGGCTTACACGATATATAGGTCAGCCGAAGAAAGACAGAAGACCGATATGGAAAGAGAACCAGGCTACCAGGAAAGGGATATGCCTTATATAAAAGAGCGCATCCAATTGGCCGAGAGAGGATACGATCTCAAGACTGACGCGGCCTTTCTAAAATTCCGGATAAAAGGTCTGGTGGATTATCCCTGGGAACAAATTCCGGAGGCCTTTAAAGATCTGTTGTCAAAACCCTCAAACCGAGTCATCGAATATTACGTGGACTCCCTCTTCGATAAAACCTCTCTGTCTGAAACGGATACGCGTCTCTATCTTATCGAAATGAAACCGGACGACCTTCTTAAACTCAACGATCCCCTTCTAAGTCTTGCTGCCGATCTAGAGAAAGAAATGAAAATTCTCAGGGAGGAGAACAAAGCCCTGAGTCAAGAAAGACTCGATCTTAAGAGAATATATCTTGATGCGTCTATCAAACAAAAACAAGGAAGGATTGCACCAGATGCCAATTCCACGATCCGCTTCACCTATGGATTCATTAAAGGATATACTCCCAGGGACGCGGTTTTCTATCTTCCTCAAACCACACTCAGCGGTGTCATCGAAAAAGACACAGGAGTGTTTCCCTTCAGTGTCCATCCCAAAATCAAAGAGCTTCACGCAAGCGCAGATTTCGGACGTTATGCCGATGAAAAGCTTGAAGATATTCCTGTCTGTTTTTTGAACACGACAAATGTGACTGGTGGAAACTCAGGCTCCCCCACACTCAATGCGAAAGGAGAACAGATCGGCATCATATTCGATATGACTTATGAAAGCGTGACAGGAGATTACTATGTCATTCCTGAGTTCCAGAGAACGATCAGCGTGGATATCCGTTTTGTTCTTTTCATAACGGAAAAATTTTCAGGGGCTACACACATCATACAGGAATTGGGCCTGTAATTATTTTTTCTTCAACCTCTGATCTAGCCGAGTTCGAAACTGAAGCGCCGGAGGCCAATCCGGCACAAGGCGAAGAACCTTCCCATTGACTTCAAGAGCCTTCTCATATTGACCTTTCATGGCCAATAGAATGGATATGTTGTGAAGAGCTTCGACGTTTTCCGGATTGATCTCAAGAGCACGGGCAAAAGCCCTCTCCGCATAATCAAATTGCCCCAAAGCCACATAGACGGCGCCAATGTTGGCATGGACGCCTTCTGCTCTGGATTCTATAGCCTCTGCCTTCTCGTACCACTCCAAGGCTTCATCCCATTTTTTCTCATTCATGGCCAGATTGCCTAAATTGACGCAGGAGAGAAAATCATTCGGATTAATCGAATAAGCCTCTTTGTAATGCTGCTCGGCAAGATTAATGTTCTCCATTTTCTCGTATGCCAGAGCTAGATTGTAGTGCACAAGGTCCATCTTTGGTTTAAACTTTACGAAAAGGGGAGCAATCCCACCCAAAACGACAAGGGCCAGGATAATTGCACTCTGTCTTCTTTTTTTCTTCCACTCCTCAAAGAGAACTCCGACCGCTGTCGCACCGATCAATATCAATCCTGGTACAACAGGTAGACGGTAGCGAGAAAACAGGAAAAAAACAATGGTTGATGCCATCCACATCAAAACAAAAAGAAGCACCGGGAAAAAAGGCCGGATTCGACGCCTCACGAACCATAACCCGATGAGTGCGAGGAGAGAAATGCTTCCAAATTCGAGCAAAGGCAGCTTATATATGAATGATGTTTGCTTAACATAATAATAGTCTACGGCATCAGGCCACTCATACCAGCTCCAGAACATTCCTGCCTTTTTGAACTGAAGCCTCAGGAAATCAGATGGATGTTCTTGCACCCAGCGAAGGGATTTGTGCAGCCAGAAATTAGAGACCTCGAAGGGTTCGAGAGGTCTTCCCATTTCTTTCTCAGCGAGTCGGATAGGTTCTGTCCTTTCGTAGGACGGGACCTGTTTACCTGGAGAAAGAGGCTGATAGGTTCCTGTCGCTTGCGGATTGTTTCCGATGAAAAAATTGACACCTCCCTGGAAGGTTGTCGGCAGGAAATTCCCTCCCACTTTCAAGTTGCGAAAAGCCACAGGAGTGAGAATGATCCCAACTCCCAAGATCAACGCAAGGGCCCGCAGAATAAAAATATATATTCTCTCCCTCGGCTGGATAACGAGAAGCAGAAGGAAAGGCACAATAAGGAGCATATTCTCCCGTAATAAAGTGAGAAGACCGCAAAACACACCAGAACAAACCCAGAGAGCAAATCCTTTTTTTTCTCTGGCCTCAACCAAAATCCAGATCAAAAAACATACCATAGTCACGGCCAAGGATTCCTTGAGGAGCTGGACATCATAGAAAACATAAATCCCATAAAATGCAGAGAGAGCCGCCGCAAAGAGGCCCACCTTTTCATCTACAAGCTTTCGTCCCGCTCTGAAAAGGGCATAGATACCTGCGAGCGCGATAACAATTTGAATCAGATACACAGCATCCAGGACATGACCAAAAAGGAAATACACGATAGCTAAAAAGTAGGGATACAAAGGAGCCTGAAAAAAGACTTCAGATCCTATCCAATCGCCCCTAGCGATTTCCTGTGCCCAGCGATCATATTCTTCACTGTCCATGACCAGTTGGGCAATGAAGGGATCATCCCTGACAGCCCACCAATGAGCTAATCGTATGAAAAGAGCCATGCCTAGAATGATGAAAAGAATGACTTTTGTTTTTTTATTCATTGCCTCTCGCTTCTCATAAAAATCCTCTCAATAGTCCTAAATGTCTTGCATGATTTTCTATCTACAAATATGTAAATTTAATTTGATCAGCTCATTGTTGTGCTTCATTTGATCAAGAACAACTTGGTCTGATGCCCATCCATCCACTTGCATCCTTTATCGGTGAATAATGCTCTCTCCAGAGATATCCTCTCTATTACAAACATTTCCCAATTAGGTGTCAACTTCTATTATTCACAACTTTGACATTCGTTTTCATTCAGGACTATAATCGGCTTTGCCTTTGAGAGGTTTCAGAAAAATGCTTGTTAAGAACATGGAGGGATGATGAAAAATTTAAAACATTTTCACTCGATTTTCATGAGTCTTTTTATCACCATCATCGTGCTCTGTCAATTCACCGGATGTTCTAAGATAGAAGTCATTTCAGCCGATATAGTGATGCTCAATGGAAAAATCTTCACAGCCAATCCGGATAATCCAACAGCAAAGGCACTGGTTATCACGGGAAACAAATTAACGGCCGTACTCTCCGACAACGGGAAAGCAAAAAAATATATCGGAGAGGAAACAAAAGTCATCGATCTCGGAGGTAAATTCGTCACACCTGGGATCATCGACGCCCATGTTCACTTCAACAGCGCCGGGTCCTTGATCATCGACGCCAACCTGATGACAGTCTCCGACGAGGAGGGATTACGGAAAGAAATCGGTCGGGTGGCAGAATTATTAGACGAGGGGGAATGGATCACGAGAGGCCTTTGGGGCGCTTATGAACAGTGGGCTTTGGGCGATTCTGGAGAAGACACGTCGAAAAAGAAGGACCCTTGGCGTCCCCACAGGTCCATGATAGATGATCTGACGCCAGACAATCCCTGTTTGCTCTGCCGGTTTGACTTCCTGGAATGGCTAGCGAACACAGCTGCTCTTAAAGCTGCAGGCCTAGAAGAGAAAAAACTAAAGGGTATGGAGATCGGTCCAGACGGGAAACCAACTGGGATCATCTTTTGTGACTCCCCTGCCTATGACCGCTTGCGAGAAGCCGTTAAGCCAAAATCTCATAAACGGCTTTTGGATGAAAACAGGGCCGCCCTCCAAGCACTCCGAGAGGCGGGCATTGTCGAAATCCACGATATTGCTAGGCCCGACCAGACTAAGCGATTCATCGAACTTCAGGAAAACGGCGAACTGACATGCCGGGTGTGGTTGAGACCAGACCTTTCCCGTGGAGCTGAGATGAAAGAGAAAGAGCTGACAATGGGGCTTCATCCCAAAACAAAGCAAAAGGACGCGTGGCTGCGGTATGGGGCTCTTAAAGGATATATCGATGGCATCATGGGCACTCATGGCGCACTCTTCTTCGAGCCCTACGATGACCAGTCCAATAACTACGGACACTGGCGGCCTCATACTTCTGATGATCAGGATCAAAAAGTCGGAAACATGGAGAAGATGTACAACCTTATCAAAGTAGGGCTTGATGCTGGCTTCGTTCCCAATGTCCACGCCATCGGAACTCGAGGAGTCGCAGAAATGCTGGACCTCTACGAGCGCTTGAAAAACGAAGGAGTCGACCTGACAGGATTCAGGGTCATTCATGCCCAGGTCTTAAGGCCTCAGGATTTCCCTCGATTTAAAGCCCTGAATGTTATCGCCGAAGTCAATCCTTACCATATTTCTGATGACATGCGCTGGATGGAGGAGAGAATCGGGCATGAGCGATGTAAGGGAGCATATGCTTTCAAATCCCTTTTGGACAACGGGGCGGTTTTGAGCTTTGGCTCTGATTGGCCAGGAACGAGCGCTGCTCTTTACCATATGCATCCCAGATATCTGATCTACGCGGCTGTGACACGAAAGACGGTCACGGGAACACCCGAAGGAGGTTGGTTTCCTGAACAGCGCATCTCGGTCGAAGAAGCCCTAAAAGCCTATACGATCAACAACGCCTATGCTTGCTTCGAAGATATCATTCGAGGCTCACTGGAGGAAGGAAAACTGGCCGATATCACGGTCTTTGACAGAAACCTGCTCGAGATTCCCGAAGAGGAAATTCTTCAAACAGAAGTTCTGTATACTATTATCGACGGAAAGATCATTTTCGAAAAATAAGGCCAAGAAATAAAATGCTGGCTGTTGGGGGATTTTGCCGGGTTTAAAAGGTAAAGGAGACAGGAGCTCCGCCCAGCCAGCGTAGCGGGGCCGTCTATTTAGTCGGTCAGGAAAAGAAAAATTGAAACAAAAAGAAATGCTGGCTGTTGGGGGGAATCAGCAAAAAGGGGGTTAGGGATTTTATAGGAAGGGAACCTGCCCAGCCAGCAAAGCAGGCGCATTTTTATTCTACCAAACAATTTTTATAAAATCAATAGGTTTTATAAAATAATTTAAATTTTTTATAGCTTCTAAAGCTTCACAACCTTTATCCTTCCAGAGATGGCTAATGTGATTTTATAACTTCCCGATGCATTCGAAACGGTTATAGACGCAAGATTCGAAACCGTGCCCTGAGGATGAAAGATCGGGCTGTTGTTGGCCTGGACGTGAACTCCCTCAAGAATATTTCCCATTTCCGCATTCCATGTTTTCAAATATTGGTCATATCTCTCCAGGGTGTATCCATCTGGATTAAAGGACAAACGGAATTTTGTTCCACTAAACACGGCCTTGAATCGCGCATAATTCATCTTTGAATGGATGTCCCAGATAGCTCTCTGGAGCCTGTACTTGTGAGAAAAATTCAGAAAAGAGGACGAGGCTATACCCACCAAGACTGCAAAAATGGATATATAGATCAAAAGCTCTAAAAGAGTGAATCCCCGCGTACATACCCTGCTTTTCAATTTTAATTGTCCGTTAGAAATTTTCCCTCCAACCAATGATTTTAAAGGAGGCAAGATAGAGGACAGGACTCTCTGTTCGAGGAGAATGCTCGAGAAGATCTCCCGCCTTAGAGAATCGCTCATCATACTTGATGCTGATTGTGTTCTCGCTTAAGGAAAGATCAGATGCCTGAAGACTCCCCAGAATCTGAATATCTTTACCCTTACCCAAGACACTTATCCCTTTGCCTGAGGCTGTAAGTGCGGCTTGAATCTTCATTTCATCTGGTGCATCCTCGGCAATCGTTATTTGACCTGTCGTTTCCGATGCATCAAAAAAATCCTTTCCGGTGGCAAAAATACTTAGCTGGACGGTTGAGTCCTTGATGTAAGGCACTCCCTCTTCCCATTTCACACCTTCGTAAATCAGATGGGAGGATAGGGTGATCTCATCAGATGAAATAATCGTCAGGTTAACACCTTTTAAAATGCAAGGGAGCTCCTCCTCTTTGTTCATGATGATCTCTCCCGCTGAGTCCACATACCCTCCGCCAAGAGAATGTATGCTTCCGTTGACAATGACCATTCCCAGAGGAATGAGTTCATAAAAACGCGTCTCCATAGGAGTCGTGAAGATGGTCTTCCCCTCTTGAGGGCTGAACGTCAACACCCAAAATCCATCTTCTGTAAGAAACTTTATGACCTGGAAATTATCCTGGATAGCCAGAATCATCTGATCCACGTCACCCTGAACAAAAATTCCTCCTAGTCCGAGATCATCTTCAATCAAGTAAACACCGTCTGGAACAGGCTCATTGTTCAGCTGAAGACCGAGTGCTATCCGAAGTTTTGAGGCTGAAAGATCCTGAGGATGAAATATCTTAATCTTTAATGCTTTGGCCAGTTGCGATACGGCCTGCTCAGGGATGATCTCGTCCTCTGAGAAGGCTACAGGAGCAGGAAGACCAATCATTTCGGATGGAAGAATTTCAATCCGGTTTTCCTTCAAAAAACTGCTCTTTTCTGCTAGGCTCATCTTCTTATCCACAAGCACCGGAATGACCGGAAGCGGGATGTGCCCTGCAAGAATCTCCAATGTGGAGTCGAGACGCGCATCTTTTACGGGTTTGAAATGTTCCAACTGGCCTCTTGAGGATGTCACCCCGTCATACCGCACCTGGAAGTATCCTTCCTCTTCACTGAGGTGATCAAACACAAAATCTGTCAGACTTTCCCAGCCCATTCTCTCCCAACTATCGGCTGAGTTCAGCGGAAGACCAGATCCCAAAGCTTTCTCAATGATGCCTTTTTCCCCTTTGCTAGCATCCAACTTGAGTTCCAGAATTTCCTCCTCTGTTAGAACCATGGGAGAGGATCTCTCCAACAAAAGACCATGGAGTTGATTGAATCCTTGCTTTATCCCATTTTCCGAAGCATACTCGAGAAGTATGGTATTCTTTCTGTAGGCCGAGGTTTTCATATAAACCTGGGTAAGATAAAGCATGCTAAGTCCAAGAGTTGAAAAAATAAAAAAGATGAATACAGAAACGAGAGTGAAAGCTCCATTTCTTGGTCTCTTCTTATTTTCCTTGAAAAGAGACCATGGCAGTGTTTTTAGGAAACACAACAGTTTCATGATTCTCCTCCTCATCCATTTTTAAGTTAAAGAAAACTCGCACCAGGTTCGAATCCATCAGATAGTCAAAGCCAAAAGAGGCCACATCCTCCAATAGGGGTTGGGCCGGACTGGCATTGACTCCCCTTCTAATCACGCCTCTGCTATCATCAAAATAAAGCGAAATCTCCCTCAATGAGACCATGCTCGTATCTTTTTGCATATAGCCTGCATTCAAGGGTGATGTAAGGACAATGCTGTCTTGATCCACGGATGCCACAGAATGCACCTCTCCTCCAGAGGAATCAAAAATGCATATATGTTGCCCTCTCTTGATATGACTCACGCTCTCAACCTCGATCATTTGCTGCCCGATGACCAGATCGCCTGCCAGAGACAAATCTTCCTCCCTGCTTAGGAGGATTAAAGCTCCTTCTTCTTCTTTTATCCCCTCTAAGATGGCTTGACTCATCGCCTCCGTAAGTCCCCACCCAGCCTCCAATAGATCTCTTTTTATCCTATCCAGGGCTGAATAGGCGGCCGTGTTCCACTCCTCCGATGTCTTAAGCTCAAAAAAGTGGCTTCTGACTGCGGTGAAACAATCGTGGCTAAAAAGGACAACCAAGAGGAACAAAAATAAACTGATCAGACTCTCCAGTAAGGAAAAGCCTTTCTCCGCCTTCTTCTTTTTTGCCAGATCCTTTTTCATGTATTCCTCCCCTTGGGACTAGAAACCAAGCTCTCTTGAACTGAAAAGAACAACCCTCATTCCCTTTTTTGGACAGCTTTCAGCATAGCACTCCATTTCGATGCGCTTTAGATGAGGTGATACATCATTGATTTGCCATCTCCTTTGAAAGTATTCGTTTCCACGGTCATCTTGGAGACGCTCGATTGTAAAACCTACTCCAAGTTCAGCACTCTCAAAGGGAAGTCCCTTTAGATACTCCAGCTTGGAAGAGGCCATTTCAGCTGAGGCCACACTGAGATCACTTCTTCTTTTAACCAACAAGGAATGGATGGTCATCTGTGCTGCACCCATGACCAAGATAACTACGATTGCAAAAGAAATCAGAAGCTCTATCAGAGTGAGTCCTTTTGAACCCACTTGACAGCTGTCTGTTAACGAAACTTCTTTCATTTTTTCCTCACCTGTCGATAGGATTGCAGACTCTGTGCCATTTTCAGATTGATTTTTCTCTCAAGACAAAGACAGGTTCCTCGACTACAGGTAAACATTCGGAGACAAAACGGCAGAAATACAGGACCTCTCATGTTAACAAAAGTTGACACCCGGCTCTTTAGATTCTCATATGATAGATGTTGCAAAGTCTGTCATGAACTATCTGATTTGACTCTTTGATCCTGAAGTGTAGTAAAATGAATAACAACAAAGCCTAGCCCGATGAAATGCCCAAAATGCCTCTTCGAAAATCCTGATAAAACGCGATTCTGCGGAAACTGTGGAAACCCGTTCCCAGATGCAATTGAAATCTCTCCATCCCTAACCGAAACTTTCGAGCCTGCTCCTGAGGACCTTCCGATTGGAAGCACCTTTGCCGGACGGTATCAGATCATAGAAGAGGTCGGCAGAGGGGGCATGGGCCGGGTCTACAAAGTTTTAGACACCGAAGTTCAAGAGAAAATTGCCCTGAAAATACTCAGGCCAGAAATCGCCTCGAACGAACAAACCATCCAACGCTTCCGTAACGAACTGAAACTGGCAAGAAAAATCTCCCACAAGTATGTGTGCCGGATGTTTGACCTCAGCAAAGAAGAAGATCTCTATTACATCACCATGGAGTATGTATCAGGAGAAAATCTTAAGAGCATGATACAGATGATGGGGCAGTTGAGCGTTGGAAAAACCATCTTTATTGCCAAGCAGGTCTGCGAGGGACTGGCTGAAGCTCACAGACTCGGGGTCATTCACCGCGACCTTAAGCCAAGCAATATCATGATAGACAGAGAAGGCCATGCGCACATCATGGATTTTGGAATTGCCCGGTCCATCCAAGCAGAAGACATTACCCGGACAGAAGCAAGGATCGGGACGCCGAAATACATGTCACCAGAACAGATGGCAGGAAAGGAGTTGGATCGGCGATCCGATATTTATTCCCTCGGCGTCATTCTTTATGAGATGGTCACAGGTCGAGTCCCTTACGATGGAGAAACCGCCGCAGAGATTGCTGTGAAGCAAGACACCGAATCCCCACCCCAACCAGGAAAAATCAATCCGCAGATTCCACAGGATCTGAGTAGTCTGATTCTGAGATGCATCCAAAAAGATAAAGACATGAGGTTTAAAAGAGTAGAGGACATTCTCGATGAGTTATCCAAGATCGGGCAAGAAATTCCGACAACAGACAGAATTTATCCGAGCAAAAAGACCGAAATGGTCCTTCCAGATAAACGCTTTCTATCTCTGAAATTCCTTGGAATCATCGTGTTCCTGGCTGCTCTCCTCATTGCCGGATTTTTCCTGATAAAAAGAGAGCTTCGAAAACCCATACATAAGGTTGCACCAACTGCACAATCCATAGTATGGAAAAACTCGATTGCTGTGCTTCCTTTCGAGGATCTCAGTTTGGATAGGGACCAAGAATATTTTTGCATCGGCATGACTGAAGCCATTATCACCAAACTGACGAGCATAGAGGGGCTGAGAGTCGTTCCATATCAAACAGTCAGCCGCTATAAGGACACAGAAAAATCCCTCGAGCAAATCGGGAAGGAGCTCGGAGTCGAGACTATTTTGGCGCCTGCGCTCAAAAAGGAGGACAACAGAATCCGGGTCAGCGCCCAACTAGCCAATGTGAGAGAGAACTATGTTATCGATGCCTATACATATGAGGAGGAGCTTAATAGTGTTTTTGAAGTAGAAGACAGCATTTCTAAATCCATTGCTGACGCTTTAAAGATTCATCTTGAAGAGGAAAAACTTCATTCTATAAAGAAAAGAGAACCTAAAAATATCAAAGCTTATGAATTTTATACGAGGGGAAAATATTTTGAAGGAAAATACAGAGAGTCAAATATCCTGAAAGATTTCGAAGATGCCGTAAGAAATTATAAAAATGCATTTGCCATCGATCCAAACTACGCCCTGGCATATTGGGGCCTAGGAAACTGTTATGAGTCCGTTTTTGCTAATTTTGGAAAAAAAGAACATCTTGATCTCTTGCTTGAAAACTACAATCAGGCCTATGAACTTGATCCCAATCTCGCAGAAGCCAATGTGGGACTGGCCTGGGCTTACTTTTACTCGGAAGAATGGAGTAAATCTTATTCCTTCTGTAAAAACGCCATAAAACTTGATCCGTACAATCCCGAAGTCAATTTCAATGTTGGTGCAATTCTGAGAAGCACAGGACTGTATCCTCAGGCCATCGAGTTTTACTCTAAGGCTATTGCACTCGATCCTCTATCTGTCAATTACCGGAGACTCGCAGCCAGCTGTTACACGTATATGGGAAGATATAATGAATCCATACGGCTCATTGAAGAAGCTTTAGAGTTGAATCCGGACAATAACGAATTACGTCTTCTCACTGCCCGACAATATATCCTGATGAAAAGATATAGCGAGGCAGAGCAGATCATTTCTCAAGTAGAAAAACAAGATCCTAAACATCCTGATATTCAGTATACACGGGCATTGATTTATGCGGTTCACGGGAAAAATGAAAAAGCCCTCCCAATAATAGAGGATTTGGATCCTTATTTTTTTACTTTTCTTTTATCAAGCGTATATGCCGCTTTAGGGATGAAAGATGAGGCTATTCAAAACATTGGGACCGCCATCGAAAGAGGATTTTATGAAATAAAATCCTCTCTTCATTCTTATCCTTCTCTTATAAATAATCACTTCTATGATAACCTGCGCAACGATCCACGCTTCCAGAGAATCGTAGAGCAAGAAAAAAAGAAATACGAAGAAAACATCAAGGAGTATGAAGAGGCCAAACCGACTAAATAAAATAATGGAGGTAAAATCAAAATAAATATGCAGAAAACAGCGTTCAAGAAAAAACGTCTTGAAGACAAGGTAGGGCTTGAAGAGTCTGCTGTGGCTTCAGGCACCAGGTTTAAAGGGACTATAACCGGAACAGAAGACGTTCGTGTTTCAGGCTCCCTTAAAGGAGATGTCCAAAGTGAAGGATTGGTATGGATCAAGAGAGGTGGAAAAATAGAAGGAAACATCAAAAGCCGCTACGCAATAATAGAAGGAGAATTAAAAGGGAATATCATGTCTGCCGAACATGTGGAGCTCAGGTCTGAGGCCCGTGTGGTCGGCAATATCCAAACTGCTAAGATCGCAATGGCCGAGGGAAGTTATTTCCATGGTGAAATACACATGCCCCATGAAGAAGACCAACCCATTAGGTTTGTGGAAAAACGCCAACACATCGAGTAAAATGAGGAATTCAATATCTCTGACTGACTAAATAGATAAAAGGAAGGAACATAAAATGTTTGACCAAGAAGAAAAAGAAAAAAGCTTGGAGCAAGAAGTCAAGGATTTGCAAGAAGACGTTCGTCTCTTGAGAATGCGAGTGAGCTCTCTTGAAGGTGAAATGGAAAGGATAAAAGAGCAGCTGAGGAAAATGTCATTCACGCCAGGTCTTTAACATTTGTCTTTCCTTAACCTACGGCTTCCTTACCGACTTCTTTCAATAAATATTCCCAATCCTTATCGCTTTTTGCAAAAATCCCGCAATTGCCCAGCTTGACATTCTTTAATCCCATTTCTTTCACACGATGAAATACCCGGATCATATCTTCTAACCTTGGAGAGTTTGTGTCTTTCATCCTATATTCTGGAAAGAACGCAAGAATAGTCATGGGGATCGTTGCGTCTGCTTTAGAGATGAGTTCGGAGATCTTCTCGATCTGATCATCTTCCACCCATCCAGGGATGAACAAAGTGAGAATTTCCAGGACGAATCCTCGCTTAACAATCTCTGAAGGAGCCTTCAAAATCCACTCATTTGTGGTTCCGCAAAGCTTTTTATAGATATCGTCATCATAAGCTTTGATATCCAGCCAGAAAGAGTCCGCTCCCGAATCCTTCAATCGATCTAAATTCTGAGGGGTAATCCCATATCCATTCGACTCGATCAACACCCACATGTCTTTGCTGTTTTTCTTGATCTCTTCGGCGGCTTGGCAATAGAAATCCGCGCAGCAGGTCAGATCTCCACCTGTGAAAGCCATGATATTTCGTGCAGGACCGAATCCTTGCGGGCTGAAAACAATGTCCTTCGGGATTAAAACACCTGGGCACAGAAACCCATTTGTCCCAGAAATCACACAGCTTCCACAGCTTCGGCACAAATCCGTGGCATGCCACATCGTAGCCCTCTCTCGAGGTTCCCGCACTGTCACAGCTTTCTCATATTCTCTGGCAATCAGGCCTATCTCTTTGGCTGAGAACCATTGCCCGTTGGCTTTTTGTGTAAACTCCCAAGAATGACACTTCAAACACCGGTGATTGCATCCCGATTGATAGATGGAAAAATAATGTTCAGGCCGTGAAAGATGGGCTGATTTAATCAACCGAGACCACTGGTTCCCCTCGCTCTTTAAAGTGATCTCGCAGGCTCTTCTTTGCTTCTGCCTATATTCAGCTAGACAGCTTCCCGGCCCAAATCCCTGTTCAACAAGACAGCACTTCATCGCTTTTGATTCCTCGGATAATCCATCTTTACCATAATCCTTGTGGATTGTCATTGCGATCATTGGAATGATGAAGTGATCTCTTTAGTCAAATTTGCTTTTTCCCGTCCTAATTGCTATTCTTGCCCCAGCAAGATAAGGAGAAACACAAGCTCTGTTTGATTCACAAGGATCAGAATTGGAAGGGAAAAGCTATCGAAAACTTTATCCTTGCCGGGTTGAAAGGAGGTTTAAACATGATACATCTAAGGGCTTGGCCTAAAGCTTTCATCGCAATCTTTTTGATTATTATCTTTGTGTTTCTTTCAACTGACTGCATAACGAAAACAAACACCACTTATGAGCTTCTGAAGAGCTATATAAACATGACCTATCTACTGAATGACAATCTCCTTAGAATCTTTTCCAGCTTTCTGGGCGTTTGCCGAAATTTTTAAAACGGCCATCTGGGCTGGGTCTTTCACCCTGACGATATAGATCGTCTCTTCGCTCTCTGAATGTCCGTTGATCTGCCCGAGTTTGACTTTCTCCTCACCCAGAAGAATTTCAACATTCTCGTCCGGTTCAACCTCCAAAAGAACAGGATCCACCACATCCAGCGCCACGGCCTGTTGAGTGGCTGTGGGCAGAAATCCTGTGTTTTTCACCTTGATGTTCACCTGATAAACACCCTCTTTCTTATCTGTTATCTTGGTCTCGCCGATCATAATCTTCGGTGCCTGAGCAGCAAGATAGATCACAAAATTGTTACCCATCTCGCATTCTTTCTGGATCAACGCCCCTTCCGGCGGGCTTGTTTTTCTACGCTTCCATCCGCCAATTTCAACTTCCCCAAGTGTAGGATGATCGAATTTATGCCAATCAATGTACAACTTATCATCCAATTCCTCATCATTCCATTTCAGTCTTTCTTTCTCTGTCACTCTGCCGTCTTTATCATAATCTGGGCTCGCCCAGTGTTCATCTCCCATCGAGAAGATACCGAAGAGATCATACATGGTTTCGATCGAGCTTCCCCACGCAAAGTAACCCCTTTCGCACTCACACTCATCCTTCCATCCGGCAAAATCATACAGAGACTCTGCCTCTTCCTCCTCAGGATACATCCCGGTTGGAGCATTCTTTATTTTCCCTTCTTTGTCCCGATAAATCTGGGTCGCCTTTCTGTTCGCTGTACCTTGAGGCCAGTTCCAATCATACACGGATGTGGCCAGATCCCAGCCTGAATGTTCAAGGCACCTTGCGCTCACTATCCTGTATAACTCAAGATCCCTTTTGTGTTTAAAATCTTTATCCGGACCAGTTGTCGGCGGCCGCAGGATCACCCTTCCGCAGCAGTGATGTTGGACATAAATGGCGATATTGGGATGGGTCGCGGCAAAGTCTACCTCAGCCCTTGTCGTCTTTTCCTCCATAGGATATTTTCCAGCTCCGCGCTGCACATTCTCCGGCTTCCAGTTTCCCGGATAATTCCTGTTGGAGAGGAATCTCATCCTGAAGGTGTCTTCATTGATCTTCTCATCGCCATCATTGTCTATTCCTTCGCTGTATAGTTTGTAATAAGTGCCGCCTACTTCATCCGGAGCCTTCCTGGTCATAATCCTCAGATCCTTCTCTGAAATCTTCCACTCCCCTTTTGGATCCTTCTGTCTCATCTGGACGATGAATCCATCTCCGTCGATATCCTCAGCAGGGTCTTCATCAAAAAGGGAATCACCATCATCATCCCTTGGATCAGGATCTTCACCAGCAGGTTTCCCGGTCAAATAGGCCTCTGCCCCATCCACATCGAGTCTGGGCACGATGTACCACACGAGATTGTCTACGACTGCAGTGATTTCATCGCGTTTTCCGTAATGCTCGAGCAGATCCCAGATCGTGTAGCAGCAGGACATGGCCGCGATAACCTCACTCGAATGGATCTGATTCAAGAAAAATCCTGGTTTGTCCTCTTCCGCTCCTGTCTTTGGATTGTTTATCACAAACATCCAAACATCTCGTCCCATATCCGACTTGCACAAAGACCTGAGATCTGTCAGGTCAGGATAGGCTTCGTGCATGTCCTTTAAAAAGTTGGCCAGCTCATCATATTCGTAGTAGTGATAAAAATCATGCTTACCCAATGCGGTGACTTTTTTTGTTTTCCCATGAGCTGAGTGAGATAAAAAACACACCAAAAAACAGAGACTCAAAAAAATTATGCACTTATTCCGCATTTCTGACTCCTTAATTTGTTTTAATTGAACCGATCCTTCCCAAAGTCGAGAAAAAATTAATGCAATTTCTTTTTGAAGTCAAGCAAAAAAAAAAAATATCCTTGACATTTAATAAGTACATTATAGTAAAATTAAATATAAATTTGATTACTTATGGATAAAAAAATCAATATTTTTAAAAATTTCAAAAAAAAGATGAAACACATTCGGTTTCGTAGAGGAAAATGAGAACAATTTGGTTGGGAAGCAAGGTTATTCAGCAGTACAATCTGAAGGATATCCAGGATAAACTCCAGATCAGCCGGGTGACGGCCCTTAAACTGCTTGGTTCAAGAAAAATCAAAGCCCAGAAGATCGGCCGTCAGTGGTGGGTCAATGAAGAGGACCTTATTGCTTTCCTTGAAGGCAAAGTCACAGGTGCAGAATTTGAGTCCGGATAATTAAGTGCTGCACTTTACTTGAATTTACTTGCTTCCGATGGGAATTGCTGATCAAAAAAGAAAAACACGTAGGATTTTTTTTGATCATGTAATCTATACGCTCTTTAGGAGGACATCGAATGGCTACTTACATAATCCTCAGCCAGATCTCCCCTCAGGCCTTCAGTGATCCTTTCGAATTTAAAAAGATTGCCGAGAGGGTGGCTTCGAAAATCAAGTACGAGTGTCCTGATGTGGAGTGGAAGCAAAGCTATTCCACGATGGGAAGGTTTGACGTTATCGATATCGTTGAATCCGATGATCCCCAGCAAATTGCAAAAGCTGCTATGATCATTCGTGCTTATGGACATTCGACAACCGAGACGATGACCGCCATCCCCTGGCAGGAATTCCTGGATATGATTTAAAGGACCGTTCCCATAATAGTCCGAGTCCGACTTGAATTGCTCATTCGGGGTCCGGACCCTTCAAGGAACCGAAAAGGAAAATTGCAATTGAAGGCTTAATCGGATATATTAGATTTTTCAGTGTCTAATTTCATTCAAAAAAATCATGCATTAAGGAGGGAGAATCAATGAAAAAAGGCATCATGTCTATCTTTCTGGCTGTCATTCTAATCACAGGATTTGGACTCGCCCAGGATCCTTATAAGCTTCCCCCAAAGGATGTTTTGGATATCGTCACTGCACCACCTCCTCCACGAGCGAACATCAGCCCTAACGGCGAAACGATGTTGCTGGTTGAGTACGAACCTATGCCGTCCCTTGCCTACATGTCCCAGTCTCTTCTGCGAATTGCAGGAATGAGAATCCTCCCAAAATACAATGCACGTCAGACGACAACCTTCTACACTGGGATCACTCTTAAAAAGATTAAAGATGGAACCACCACAGAAGTTGTCCTTCCCGGAGTGTCAAATCTGGGTTTTCCGCGATGGTCTTATGACAGCAAATGGATTACCTTTCTCAGGTATGGCAAAAACGGAGTTGAACTCTGGGCAGTGGACGCTGAAACCGGAAAAGCCAACACCCTCACTGGAGAAGTCATCAATGCGACACTTAACTCTGGCTTCACCTGGCTTCCCGATAACCGCCACATCCTTGTCTTCACTATCCTGAAAGACAGAGGAGCACCTCCTCCAAAACCCGAGGTTCCCATAGGACCGAATATCCAGGAGACCTCGGGAAAATTCGCAAAGGTATGGACTTATCAGGATCTTCTTCAATCAGCCCACGATGAAGCGCTGTTTGACTACTACACCACCTCTCAGATCATGGAGATCGATATCGAGACAGGCAACAGCAGAGAGATCGGTTCTCCTGGTATATATGCCTCTGCCGATTCCTCACCAGATGGGAGACTATTGCTTGTTCACAAAATAAAGAAGCCTTATTCCTACATGGTTCCATATTACTCTTTCACTCATACTTTGGAGATTTGGGACAGAGACGGCAAATTGGTGCATCTTCTGGCCGATCTTCCTCTGGCGGATGACGTGCCGATGCGAGGCGTCTCGAAGGGACCCAGGTCTGTGGAATGGCGTCCTCTCAAACCAGCCACGCTCGTATGGGTAGAAGCTCTGGATGAGGGCGATCCAGAAAAAGAAGTTCCCCATCGAGACAAGCTCATGACCCAATCTGCACCCTTCAACGAAGAACCCAAGGAGATCATGAAAATCCAGCATCGCTATTACGGAATCATGTGGATACACCCTACCGGCAGGGGCTTCTTGACCGAATTCGACTGGAAAAAATTCTGGCGAACAACCCATCTTGTGGATGTTGACAATCCAGATATCCCCCCAATAAAAGTTTTTGATCTCAACGCACGTGACCGCTACAACGACCCCGGACGACCTGTTTACTCGGTCACCCTCCAGGGAGAGTACATCCTGCTTCAGGATAAAGACTGGATTTATCTCTCTGGCAGCGGTGCTTCTCCTCAAGGTGATAGACCTTTTCTCGACAGGATGAATGTTAAGACCCTGAAAGCCGAGCGTCTCTTCCACTGTGGAGATGAAAGCTATGAAACATTCATAGATTTTTTTGGAAAATCCCGAAATCAGATCATAAGCAGCTATCAGACAAAGACAGATCCTCCCAACTACTATCTCTACGACATAAAAGCGAAGAAAAGGAAAGCTCTGACCGATAACACAGATCCGGCACCGCAGATGACAGGCATGAAAAAACAACTCGTCAAATACGAGAGAGCCGACGGAGTCAAGCTGTCAGGAACACTCTATCTTCCTCCAGATTATAAAGAAGGAGAACGACTGCCTCTTGTCCTTTGGGCTTACCCCTTAGAATACACGGATCCTAATGTCGCAGGACAAGTTATGGGCTCTCCACACACCTTCACCTATTTCAGAGGAACATCGCAGCTCTTCTTTGTCACTCAAGGGTATGCTGTTTTTGACGGAGCCCAGATGCCCATCGTAGGTGATCCCAAGACCTGGAATGACACTTTCGTCGATCAACTGGTTTCCAGTGCCAAAGCCGCCATCGACAAGCTGGATTCCATGGGCGTAATCGATCCCAGCCGGGTGGGAGTAGGAGGGCACAGCTACGGTGCCTTCATGACCGCAAATCTCCTTGCCCACTGTGACCACATTGCAGCCGGTATCGCCCGAAGCGGTGCCTACAATCGAACTCTCACTCCCTTCGGATTCCAAAACGAACGCCGGACTCTCTGGGAAGCCCCGGAACTTTACTTCAAAGTTTCGCCCTTCATGCATGCCGACAAGATCAACGAACCTATCCTCCTCATACATGGAGAAGCCGACAACAATTCTGGAACCTTCCCCATCCAGTCAGAGAGGCTTTATCATGCTCTCAAGGGACATGGAGCGACAGTACGTTTGGTCATGCTTCCCAATGAGAGCCATGGATACCGAGCTGAAGAATCTGTCCTTCATGTATTGGCCGAGATGATCGAGTGGTTTGATAAATACGTTAAAAACAAAAAATAAAAAATACGATAAAAAAATGAAGGCTAAAAAAGTCTTACTCGTCTTTACTCTCCTTTCTCTTCTCCTGCCCTTTTTTCTTTATACAGCTAATATTAGTTCACAGGAAGATCAGGAAACGGTCATAGAATTGACTATCACCAAATGGCTGTTTCTCGGTCCCTTTTCCAATCCTCTTCCAGCTCTCAGTGAAGAACAGAGAAAAGAATATGCGATCGAGGAACTGATAGAATTCGAGCAGATCGAATTCTCGAAACTCAAGCCCAAAGCAAAAAAGACTATTAAATGGCACGATGGGGCCCTCAATCACTGGAGAGAGATCCAGTCCGACAAAGATGGCATTTTCCTATTGGAAGGCAATACTCATCCCAATATCGCCTATTTTGGGATCTATCTGGATGTGAAAAGATGGACAAGAGCAAAAGTAACCATACAGAGCCCTCAAGCCTTTCAACTTAGCGTTGATGGAGAGACATGTGCCACAAAACTCAAGGCCGATCAGAAAAATGAGAATAACAGCTCATCTGATGTTAAAAAAGTATCCTCAGACCTAAGCCTAGAGACCGGCAAACATTTGCTCCTCGTGAAAACAGTGTATGATCCTAATTCAGATGCAGAATGGTCGATAAAAGGCACTCTTTCTTTCGATGAAAAATATGCTTCTCCATCACCAAGTCTCACCCTTTCCTCAGATCAGTCTATGACCCTTTATCACCTGCTCGATACACCTTTAGTCACAGGCATCTCGATATCTCCTGAGGGCATTCTAGCAACTGTTTCTTTACGCAAATCCATTCCTCCGAGCGATGACTCTGAAAGCTGGGTTGAGCTGTATGATGTCACAGAGAACCGCCGTATCCAAACCTATCGGGGCACGAACTCTCTTTCCGGAATCACATGGGCTCCAACTGGAAGAAAGTTCACTTATACAACCCGGGATAAATCAGGAGATACACTCTGGATCGTTGATTTAGAAAAAGGCACCACCGTTCCTCTTCTTAAAAATATAAAAGATTTGGGAACTCACTCCTGGTCACCAGATGGAAAGACTATCATCTACTCCGTCATGGAAACAGGAAAGAATGATAAACCAGGCGTCAAGCGTTTTATGAATCTTTCCGACAGACAACCCTGGTGGAGAAACAGATCTTTTTTATATAAAGTCAGTGTTCCCGATGGCGTGAGAGAGAGATTAACCGCGGGGGAATTTTCGACCTCACTCAACGGCATCAGTCCTAATGGAAAAAAACTACTCTTCACCCGCAGCCTTGTCGACTATTCGGAAAGACCTTTCGAAAAGACCGAACTCTATTCTCTCGACCTCCTAACCCTCAAAACGAGATTGCTCTGGGAAGGGAGATGGATCATCCAGGCTCAGTGGAGTCCTGATGGGTCAAAAATCCTGATTCTCGGTGGACCATCAGCATTTGGTGACCAAGGTAAGAACATCACAAAAGATGTGATTCCTAATGAGTTTGATATCCAAGCCTATCTGTTCGATCCCGACACAAAAAACGCACAGCCCATATCGAAAGACTTCAATCCTGCAATCACTCAGGCCATTTGGAGCCATAATGAAAATGCCATTTATTTTCTTACTATCCGTCATTCTTCCCGCCTTCTCTACAGGTATGATCTGGGAAAAAAAGAGTTTCTCCACATCCCCGCCGTTGGAATAGAAGCTATCGAACAGTTCGATATGGCTAAAAACAAGCCCGTGGCAGTATTCACAGGATCTGGGGCTGCTCTCCCCCCAAAAGTTTACATCCTCAACCTGCAAAACAAAAAATCTCATATACTCAAAGACCCAGCCGAGGAGGAATTTGTCGATGTGGAATTCGGTAAAGTCGAGCACTGGACTTTTGATAATCAAACAGGTCGTATCATCGACGGACATGTCTACTATCCTCCGGATTTCAATCCCAGCCAGAAGTATCCTTGTATAGTCTATTACTATGGAGGGACAACTCCAGTTACGCGCGAATTCGGCGGGCGGTATCCTAAAAATCTTTGGGCTGCGCAAGGCTATGTGGTCTATGTGCTTCAGCCTAGTGGTGCCATAGGTTACGGCCAGGAATTTTCAGCTCTCCACGTCAACGATTGGGGCTTTATCGTGGCCGACGAAATCATTTATGGCGTTAAACAATTTCTAGCCGCCCATCCCTTTGTTGATCCGAAAAAAATTGGCTGTATCGGAGCCTCCTATGGAGGATTCATCACCATGCTCATCCAAACCCGAACCAACATGTTTTCTGCAGCGGTAGCCCATGCAGGAATCAGTTCTGTCGCCAGTTACTGGGGTGAAGGTTATTGGGGATATTCGTATTCTGCTTATGCTGCCGCCAACAGCTACCCCTGGAATCGCAAGGACATATTTGTCAATCAGAGTGCTTTATTCAACGCCGATAAAATTGTAACTCCTCTCCTTTTGCTTCACGGATCAGAAGACACCAATGTTCCTCCTGGTGAAAGCACTCAGCTCTTCACTGCTCTTAAAATATTGGGCAGGGAGGTGGAATACATCCAGATCCTTGATCAGGACCATCACATCATGACCTACAACAAGAGAAAAATCTGGACAAGAACCATCATGGCCTGGTTTGACAGGTGGCTCAAAAACCAACCTGAATGGTGGTATTCTCTCTACCCCAACAGATGATAACAATTTTTTCTGAATAATATTAATTTTAATCAAGGATTCAAGATAAAATGACAGATCCAAAATGCGCTTTATGTAAGCCCAGGTATTGTAATGAAGGGATCACTGACGAAGAAAAACTCCCTTCCTTTTGCCCGATGAAGGATTTCAAGAACTTGATCCAAGAAGTAAAGGAGAAATACAGCGCAGAAGAAATCAAGAATTTCTTTCTGAGTGCAGCCCTCACGGAAAAGGAAGCCTATGAGGAAAAGCCCGCGAGAGAATTGGGAAAAATAATTCCCGTCAGACCTAGGATAAGAGAAATCGCCGAATTCGCCAAGAAAATCGGGGCTCGAAAGATAGGCATGGCTTTCTGCAGTGGGCTGAGCGATGAGGCCTCCAGAGCACATACCATACTGGAAAAACACGAATTAGAAATTGTCTCTGTGATCTGTTCATGTGGGGCTGTTGACAAGGAGGAGGTGGGAATTCCGAAGGAGTACAAAATCCGGGATCCGAAAAAATTCGAATCAGCCTGCAATCCCCTTCTTCAAGCAGAGCTTCTCAACAAAGCTGAAACCGCTTTCAATGTTCTTGTCGGTCTCTGTGTCGGACACGACATGCTCTTCACAAAGTACTCCCAGGCTCCTGTCACCACCCTCATCGTGAAAGATCGTTTCACAGGCCACAACCCCCTCATAAGCCTCTACACCCGGTATCACAAGGGCATCATCTAGCTAACAGGGACGGTTAAGCGAGATAACGACTTTTTCTGACTTTTTGCTGCTCATGTATCCGATATCGATTCTGCCGATCTGAACTCCCTCGATGGACTTCTCTGTTAACTGATTTTCCATAACCTTCGCAGGTTCATTATCAAGAGCTTTAATCATGACTTCCAGGGCGTGCCTCCTCTCTTCAAGATCTTCTACAAAAGTGACTTTCCCCATGAATTGAGTCGTTGCGTACAAGTGGTCACACGCTCCCTGAACATATCCTTTATCGATAAGGGCTTGACCCCAAACTTTGTTGTGCTCCATCAATATCTGAATTTTCTTTCCTTCCCTCGCACAGTGAAAATAGATGCAGTTGCTTTCTTTATCATATCCATGACTCAAAGTGACAAGGTAGGGTTCGTTGTCTTTGCACATGGCGATTGTGATGTATTTGGCCTCTTCCAGAATAGCAATCATCGCATCTTTATCTTTTATTTCCTTTTCTTTGCGCCTTAAAGTCATCATTTTTCTTCATCTCCAATCAAGTATTGCACAAGTTAAGTATTGTGTCCCTAGAATTTAAAAAATGCAAATGCGTTTCAATGGGCTTGCTTTGGAAGCGTCGCTGTACTATTATTCCCCCGTACGACTAAATAAGGATGGGAAAAATAAAACAGGGAAGGAGGCACAACATGAGAAAAGAGATCCTTTTCATCATAACCTTTTTATTTGTTTTTACCGTCTCTCAAAATATGATCATTGAGGGTGCGGATTCAGGAAGCACAAGCGTGGAAATCAAGGAGGTTGAACCCTTTGTTTTTTGCAGCATTCGCCACAGAGGCCCATTC
>Ga0209636_10001136_pt1 | contig 26731 bp, 26 predicted proteins | sample DeeMarSWOR152_54_FD_187464 | JGI IMG/M metagenome (GOLD analysis project Ga0209636, IMG submission 187464) | Marine sediment microbial communities from White Oak River estuary, North Carolina - WOR-1-52-54 (SPAdes) (version 2) | ecosystem: Environmental > Aquatic > Marine > Intertidal zone >...
CGGTCCCCTCACCATTCCATATCGGATGCAGGGCTGATCGGGGGAGGAGGGATTCCAAAACCGGGGGAGGTGAGCCTAGCGCACAACGGGGTCTTGTTCCTGGATGAACTCCCGGAGTTCAAAAAAAAACTTCTCGAGATGTTACGTCAGCCTTTAGAGGATGCGATGGTAACCATTGCGCGGGCGGCTACTTCATTAACTTATCCGGCCGATTTTATGCTAATGGCCGCCATGAATCCATGCCCATGCGGGTACTATGGAGATTCCACCCATGAATGTACCTGTACCATCCCTCAAATCCAGCGGTATCGTTCCAAGATCTCGGGTCCCCTGCTGGACCGGATCGATATCCACAACGAAGTTCCCGCGGTCAGGTATAGGGAATTAACAGCCCGAGATTCCGGTGAACCGTCGAGGATTATGAGGGAAAGGATCAACAGGGCGAGGAAAATCCAATCTCAGAGGTTCAAAGGGTCCACCATCCACGGTAACGCTCAGATGACCAGCCGGCACATCAAACGATTCGGTTCAATAGATAATAGGAGCCAGGGACTGTTGGAGATAGCCATCGATAAACTCGGCTTGAGCGCCCGGGCATATACCCGGATCTTAAAGGTGAGCCGGACCATTGCCGATTTGGAAGGGGAGGGAAATATCAGTTCAGCCCATGTCTCCGAGGCCATCCAGTATCGGAGCCTGGAGCGAACCCTCTTGTATTAATAACCATACGGTATTCTCCTGGGTGTTTTCCTCCTTTTTTCCAACCTGCAATAATAACGTTTTCCAGTCTTCAACGCTTTGGCATCAAAATTGTAAGCAAAATCAGGTAATTCACGGGGCGGGATCGAATCCCCGAAGGTATTCTCAGGGGATTTGACCGCTCCTATTATTTTGTAAGTTATTAAAATCATTTTATTAATTAACATCCCATAATCGCCCATATCCTCTAATTATGTAACGAAACATAACGGCACATAAACAATGGGAAAAAGCGATAAAAACAAGAAAAATCGCGGAAGGCCGAGGATGTGCGGGGAACGACAGAAAGCCACGGGGTTTTTCCTGTACCCCGAGACACATGAGAAACTGTCGATTTTATCCAAAAAAACGAGAATATCAAAGGCAGCTTTCGTAAGAGAAGCATTAGAAGACTTATTCAAGAAATATGACGATATTTTGAATAATATCGAGGTAGAGGGCATTATTTTTAAGAATTCAGGGTTAGACTGATCGGCAAGATTGTAGAACCTAGAGAGCGGAAAAAATGTCAGAGGCTATGAAAAGAGTTCAAATTGAAAATGATTGAGACGGGGGAAAGCGTAACATGACGTGGTTCAGCGAAAATTGCTGGTATGTCGTCCAAACCAAGCCCAGAAACGAGGGGAGGGCTCAGTTCCATTTGCAGCGGGAGGGGATTGAGACATTAAGCCCCTTGATGGAGGCATGTAGCTCTAAAGGGGGCAGATCAGGGATGACCCTGACGCCCCTCTTTCCCAATTACATCTTCGCCCGCTTTGTTCTGGAGAGGGATTACCCCAAGGTAAAGTGGGCAAGGGGAGTCAACAAGGTCGTAGGGAGGGGGCGGGAGCCTATGCCCATCAGCGATGAGGTCGTAGAGGAGATCAGAAACAGGATCGACGAGAACTGTGTTGTCAAGCGGGCCTATGACCTGAGTCCTTATGATACCGTGAAGATTAAAGAAGGACCCTTGAGGGATTTCATAGGTATCTTCGATCGTTGGATGTCGAAGGAAGGCCGTATTCGGGTTCTCTTGAGCCTGATTGGATACCAGACCAGCGTTCAACTTCACTATTCCCAGGTGGGAAAGGTCTGGATGTAGGGGGGCCTTGGTGGCCTCCAGGGAGTTCACGGCGTTGGAGAATTAGCGGCCAGGTGAACTCAATAAAAATCGAAAGAAAATGTTCATGTGGGGTATATAGGTACCCTGGACGGCGGCAGCCTGCATACTTCCAGGAGGTGTACTGTCATATGAGAGCGGCATTGAGAAGAATTGTTCCTGCCTGTATCCGCACCAAGATACGTGAGATTATTATCACTGCATCGGAAGGACCACCAACAGTTGCTCAAGGATGGGACAAATATGGTCAATATTTTGTAGGTGAAGGAGGCAAGCATCTTGGCGACGAATGGAACGAGCCCGCGGTCATCGGTATCGATGCTCCAGCCGATCGCATCGTGTCATATCTTGATGAGAGGGTTTTTGCCCCCTTCATTGGAAGGTGCCAAGTATTGTTGGAAATAGGTCCGGGCGGTGGTCGATTCACCGAAATTCTCTTGCCAAAGTGCAAGAGACTCATAGCTGCGGACACTTCTCGAGCGATGCTTACGTTATTGCGACAACGGTTTAAGCACTGCGAGAAGATAGACTATCTGTTGCTAGACGGTCTTGGTTTGTCTCCAATCCCGGACAATTCAGTTGATTCGGCTTTCTCTTACGGCGTTTTCGTTCATTTGCAGCATTGGGACATTTACAACTACCTATCTGAGCTTCAGCGAGTGCTTAAGCCAGGCGGCCGCGCAATAATTCAACACGCAAACACGTTTTCTGAACTTGGGTGGAAACAATTTCTTGGGGACATACCGGCTTCTCTTAACAAGCACAAACTTCCCGGATCATTCACATTTATGATTCCAGAGGTAATAAAGGAGTTTGTTCACCGCGCTGGTCTGCAATTGGACCATTGTGTCACAGATGTGGTTCAACGCGATTGCATTTCCCTAATAAGTTTGCCCCAAAAATAGATGGCAGGAGACCTGAAATGCACAACGTCCCTGGTTTTATTTGGCATCTGTCGTTACCTAATATCTCATCCATCAAGAAAACAAAGGAGGTAGCCCTGAAAATATCCTGCTTGAGGATAGATCTATGATCCCTAACGGGTGTCTCTATGCAGTAATCGTAGGAATAATCTTCCCCTTCTCATGAGCCAATTCGACCGCCCTAAACTCTTTAGTGTATGTTTCGTCAAGAACGAAGATGATATCATCGCGGAGTCAGTAACGCACGCCGCACGGTTTTGCGACAAGGTCTTCGTCATAGATAACGCAAGTACTGATCGGACGTGGGATATCGTAAATGGATTGGATCTCGACAATTTGTTGCCCGTATGTTCAAAGGAGTTTGTGTTCCGTGATTACCTACGCCTCAGGTTTATGGAAACGAGAAAGGAAGAACTGGGGGTAGACAACTGGTGGTACATGTTCGACGCCGACGAGTTCCTTTTGGAAGAACCCTCTGCCGCCATCGCTCAAGCAGAGGCAGAGGGAGCGGATTGCATAGCCGTCGGGGTAATCAATTTTCTCCTTACCAAGGACGAGGTACAGAGACCCCAGAGTGAGGGAAAGGGAAAGACGTGGCGTGACCGAAGGTGGTATGTCCTCTACGAGTCGGGCCCCGTCAAGTTGTTTAAGAACACGAGATATGTGGACTACGGCATATGTGACAACATCCCATTCGGGCTCCTTAAAGAGTACTCCCGACGGTTGCCCTTGAAGCATTACCCGCACCGGTCAATAGCTCAGCTTGAGAAGAGAATTCAGGTCAGATACGGGAACCCAGAGTTCGAGTCGGAGTGCAGGCGTGGGACTGACATTGAACGTTATACTGTTAATCCGAGCGCTGTCCCGGAACTCCGGCACTGGGATGAAGAGAAGGTCAAGGATGTCAGGGGTGAGTTCAGTATCAATTATCCCCGGATTGGAAGCAGCATGCGTGACCGCATCCTCGCCTTGGTAATCCGTATGCTTTACCGGCTTTTGTTACTCGATAGCTTTCACGCATTATTCCGCCGATATGCGGCATGGCGCCAGCGGATTGATCTCGAGAGCGAGCCTGTTTTTTGAATCGATGAAAACAATAACATGGTCAGGTTTCAAAAAATTTGTTAATGACTATGAACCATTCTCATTTGAGGTCGTTAAAGGCAAGAATCTTCATCATTTGCGAAAAAATGAGAATAGAATGTATCGAATGCATTGTTCGTTAACCCAGTATTTCAAAAAGAACATTTACCTCTGCGATTTAGGATCATTCCCTGGAACATTTTTGCGCGTACTACTGCATTTCGGAAAGGGATTAAATCTTCGTTTGACCGCAGCAGGGCTATTGATCAACCACGGATTTCAAGACGCGATGAGTAAGTTGGGTATTGACGTATTAAAAGTGAACCTTGATCCAGCTCATGATGGTCTTCTACCAGGTACCGAAAATCCTGATTACAACTTATTTGAGAGGAGAGAATATTTCGATATTGTGATAGTCTCAGAAGTATTTGAGCACATGATGAATCCTTCTCATTTAATTAAAGTGGCTCATGATATCCTTAGGCCGGACGGAATTTTATTAGTGACAACCCCTAACTTAGCCTGGATCAGAAATAGGGTCTCTCTGCTTTGTGGACGTTCGCCAAATTTTCCCATCAATGAAGGCATTTTGCGGCCCCACACGGATAGATGGCGTCCCCACTTTCGTGTTTATGTACTTAATGAAGTTTCGGAAGTACTAAGGGACAAAGGATTTAGGATACTGCACACCGAGTATCTCGACGAACGAAATCGAAACTTTAATCCCATAAAAGGATTATTATATTCCTTTCCATCGTTTCGTCATGGCCTCTTAATCTTAGCCCGTAAGGATTCGCAGGTTCTTCGATAACGTAATGAAGGGCAACGGCATGTGATTATTTTGAGAAAAATCAATAGGGACAAGGAGCATCGCGGAAGGCCGAGGATGGGCATTGAAAAATAGAAAGCCACGGGATTTTTTTGCATCCCGAAACCTCCGAGAAACTTTCGATTTTATCCAAGAGAACGAAAATTCCAAAGGCAGTCTTCGTAAGAGAAGCCCTAGAGGATATTTTTAAGAAGTAGGATAGTATCCTGAACAATGCGAATGGGGATAAAATCATTCTCAAGAATTGTGGGGTAAGGCCAATAGCTAAAGGTGCATAGTCTTGACGGTCGTAGCTTATTTATAGAGGTGATAATGTGAAAAAAAGGGCACTGATAACGGGTGTTACGGGGCAAGATGGGTCATATTTGGCCGAATTCCTCCTTGAGAAGGGGTATAAGGTATTTGGCCTTGTACGAAGAAGCAGTTCCCCAAATTATGAAAGGATAGAGCACATCAGGAATAGGCTTGAACTGATCCAGGGAGACTTGCTGGATCAAAATTCCCTCATTGAAGCCATTCAGTTCGCAAAGCCGGATGAGGTCTATAACCTGGGCGCCCAGAGTTTCGTTCCAACCTCATGGAATCAACCCGTGCTCACGGGGGAGTTTACCGCTTTAGGGGTGACGAGGATGCTGGAGGCCATTCGGGTCGTAAATCCACGAATTAAGTTTTATCAGGCCTCAAGCAGCGAAATGTTTGGTGAAGTGCAGGAGGTACCTCAAAATGAGAAGACTCCTTTCTATCCCAAGAGTCCCTACGGTGTCGCAAAAGTCTATGGGCACTATATAACGGTGAATTACCGTGAAAGCTATGGCATATTTGCCTGTTCCGGAATCCTCTTCAATCACGAGTCGCCACGAAGGGGGTTGGAGTTCGTGACCCGAAAAGTCTCTCACGGAGCTGCTAAGATAAAGTTAGGATTTGAAGAAGAGTTGAGAATGGGGAACCTGGATTCACAGCGAGATTGGGGCAACGCGAAGGAATACGTGGAGGCGATGTGGTTGATGCTTCAGCAAGATGAGCCAGGCGATTACGTTATTGCAACGGGGAAGGCCCATACAGTGAGAAAATTATTACAAGTTGCCTTCGGCTGCGTAGGGTTAGACTGGGAAGACCACGTTGTGATCGATGAGAATTTAATCAGGCCGGCTGAGGTAAATCGTTTATTGGGAGATGCGTCGAAGGCAAGAGAAAAGTTAGGTTGGAGCCCAAAGATGAGTTTCGAAGAACTGATTGCCATGATGGTTGAGTCGGATTTAAAAAAGTTAAAGGACTTAAGTTACATCAATGGAGAGTATAAGAGGAGCGAGGCCGTCTATTTCTAATATCTCTTCGGAAACCTGGCGTCGCTTCCAATAAGACCTTGATTCACGTCTGCGACAAGATTATCAAATTCGGGCTCGTCTTTTTGATCCTTTTTACTCCTCTCGCCTTCGGCGGCGTGTATGTGTGGGCATACAGCATAGTAGAGCTTACCGTTTTCTCGATGCTTATTGCCATGGTCTTGAAAAAGGGCCTGATTCAGGGCAGAAAAGTCTCCTTTCCTCTCCTATTTTCCATTATAGCTTTTTTGGCCTTGATTGTTTTCCAGATGGTGCCGCTTTCTCCTTCAGCAATAAAGCTCCTATCCCCCAAAACATATGAATTGTATTGCCAGAACCTTGACGGCTATCCCGGGAAGATGATGAAGGATGGAGGTAAGAGGCAGCTATTTGAAGGGACAGAACTTATAGGACAGAGGTTAGAGGTTGGAGGGGAGACCAAGAAAATCGAGGGTTTTTTTAAAAACTGGAGGACACTCTCAATTTGTCCTCATGCAACGCGGAGTGAGTTATTAAAAATCCTCAGTTATTTAGGGACCTTTTTGCTCATCATCAATTACGTCGATTCAAAAAGGAAATTCTTGCGGATTAGCGCCGTCATTGTTGTCAGCGGAATTATTGTCGCCATTTTGGGAATAGCCCAAAAGGTTACAGAAGCCCCTAAGATCTACTGGTTTTGGAAACCTCTATTTAGAGAGGATGCTTCTTTTTTCGGCCCCTTCGTCAACCCAAACCATTTTGCGGGCTACATTGAAATGGTCATCCCCCTTTCCATTGGGCTCCTTGTGTTTCAGTGGAAGAGCCTGGTGAAGGATCGAGTCCGGAGTTTTCGGGAATTTCTCATCAATATCTGCGACGAGAAAGGGTGTAAACTTGTCTTGTTTTTCTTTTCGATCATTTTAATGGTGGGGGCATTATTTCTTTCGCACTCGAGAGCCGGTGTAATCAGCTTCTCATGCTCAATGATGTACCTTCTCGCAATGGTTGTTAGAAGAGAAAAGGCAAGGCAAAATATTTTCATCGTGGTTGTATTATTGATCTCCACGTTTTCGTTTTTGGTCTGGATGGGAGTACGGCCATTGGTTGAAGAATTTTCCACAGTTCAGGATATCTCAAGAGATTATGACATCCAATACCGATTTCAAAATTGGAAAGACAGTCTCAAATTGGTACGGGACTTCCCAGTATTTGGAGTAGGGTTAGAAGCTTTCCCTTCTCTTTTTCCGAAATATAAGACCAGTAGTCTTCAATATTACTACCTGTATCTGGAGAATGATTATTTACAATTGCTCTGCGAGATGGGGATCGCAGGTTTTGGAATCTTCTTGTGGTTTGCCGTGAGCTTCGTCCGAGTAGTAGGGCTAGGGGATTCAAAGTACGGAGGCGGCAAGGTAAGCAGTATACAGTACATCTCTCTCTACGGTTGCTTAACGGGGATAATTGCCATCATGATCCATAGTTTTTGGGATTTCAATATCCATATTCTCTCTAATGCACTGCTCCTCAGTATGCTTATGGGTCTGGCTATATGTGGGATCCGTTTTTCCCAAGAGAGGCATTCTGAGTATCCCAGGGGAACAGGTTCACGGTTCGAAGCATCATGAGAAAAAAATATTATTCAATTCCGATCATTCTTATTTTGGTTATCAATTTATATATGACGGCGAAGCAGTTCATTGCCGATTCCTACTACGGGATGGCTTATCACAATGGGAGAGATCTGAATCAAGCCATCGGATATCTGGAAAAATGCATAGCTATAGATAGCGGAAGTCCCCTATTTCATTTCTCCCTTGGGAGAGTATATTTGCGCAAGGGATTAGCAGAAGCCGCTAAACGGGGCGAAAAAAATGAGTGGGTGAGAAAGTCCATAGATGAGTTTCATAAAGCCATTGAGCTCGAACCCTCCAACAGCGATTATCATTTTCATCTCGGCAATAGCCACATATTCCTCGCCTATCCTCCTCCATTCTATAGGGATTTAATTCAAAATTCATTCGAGCGAACTACAGTGCTAAATCCTACTGGAGTTCGTCATCTCTATTTCATTGGCATTCACTATTTGAATGAATTCAATCGGTTGAAAAACATGATTCAGGCCACGGACGAAATAGGCCCAGCTCATTATAAGCATTATGTGGAAATGTCGAAGGATAGCTATGAGTTCTTTTTCAGGAAATTGCTGGGTGTTAATGAGGAATATTTGGGCGAGATCTTGGAAAAATCTTTTGCAGTAACGCAAAAATATTCGGACCTGAAGTCGATTATTCGGGATACTCCAGAGGATCACGCCTTATTAGCTCGCTTTCTCAATAGCAAGGGAATGTGGCAGGAGGCGAAAGCGGAATATAGAGAAGCTATTAACCTAGAACCCACCAATCCAAATCACTATTTTGATTTTGGTTATATCTTCTTTACGAGGGGAGATTTTGAAAAAGCTATCTACTGGTGGCAAAAACAGAAGATGGTAGATCCCGGAGACCGAAGAGCATATCTATTCTTGGCCTATTGTTACACGAGGCTAAGACGGTTTGACGACGCACTAGGGGAAATACGGAAACTAATTAGCCTTTACCCTAAGAATATCAATTATCAGATTGAATTAATAAGAACTCTCCTAGCAGCAGGCCGGGTCGATGAAGCTGTAGACGAATATTATAAGGTAATAGAGAAAAATCCAGATTTGTCAAAAGAAAATTACGATAGGATAATTCATTATAAAAAGGAAGGGGATTATCGCAAGGTAGCTAACATCCTCAACGAATCCCTATCACGGGTTCCCACCCGGTAAACGCCTTTTCCAAATCCGGAAGGGATTTTTAAGTCCGGATACACCCTAGGAACAATGAAACCCTCCCCTCTCAACATATATAGAATTTTCATATTGCTCATTGGTTCCCTTTTGCTCTTGGGCGGTTGTAGCCAATGGCCTATCGATCCTGAAGTACGGCTTGCCTTGATCGTTCTCATTACCATTATCTCCTTCGTAGCCATATTTACCAAGCCAATCATTGGGATTTACGTAGTTTCCGTTATTTCGACCATTTTCAGTCCCTCGATCAATCTCGGCTTTACGAATCTCTATGCCCACCAATGGGTTATTCTCATTGCACTCCTGGCATCGATTTCTAGTGGCCTCATTTTGGAGAATTTCCATACCAAGGTAAAATCAGAACTCAACCTGCCCATCTTGGTATTCGTTGGTTCGCTTCTCCTTTCCATGGGTCATGCCCCAAATATCATAGTAGGAACAAAGTCTTTTTTGTATATCGGTGTGCTGATTGCGTCATATTATCTCGTCGTATTATGCGTAACCAGCGAAAAACACATAAGAATCTTTATCGGCTTGTTGTTCATCTCTACAGCGGTGGTATGCCTCATCAGCCTTAGGTATCATGGTTCAGGAAGATTAAGCTCATTGGTGTTAAGAAATCCAAATGGTTTCGGAAACTTCCTGGCATTAACGATTCCATTTTGTACAAGCCTCATCTTCCACGCCAAATTAAAGAGGGGGAAACGGCTGTTTTTGGCATTTAGCCTCACCTTGATGTTCATCAGTTTAGTCCTGACCTTTTCTAGGAGTGCTTGGGTTGGGGTTTTTGCTGGTCTTTTGTGTCTATCTGTTTTCAAGCCAAAAGCGCCGTTATTTCTCCTTATCTGTGCCATTATCACTGCCGTCTTTGTACTCTCGCCCATTCAAGACAGGGTTTTTAAGGATATTTCGGATCCAGGGGCACAATACAGGATTGTTAAAGCAAGAATTGCATACGATAAATTCAAGGAACATCCAATTCTCGGGAACGGATTGGGAAGTTTTCATTACGAGGCCCAGTTTTCAGAAATATGGGCTTACCACGCACATTCGACCCTGGAGAATAATTATCTCCTCATGTTGGTGGAGGGAGGTATTATAGGACTCCTTGCTTTTCTCTATTTGGTCATAGCCTTTGCTAAGAAGTCTATAGCTCTCTTGAAAAGGGTCAGAGACCCACTCCTCTATTCTGTGTTATTGGGTGCGGTAACGAGCGTCATAGCAACGCTGGCAGCGGGGATGTTTGAAGATACCCTTTTCTTTCCGAAAAATAATTGGTTAATCGGAATGCTTATGGGGATGGTCATTATCATCGGGAGAGTTCATGAGGAATTATCAGCAACCGAAGATGGGATGGAAGAACAAACCTTTCAGCCAGGAGTACCCTAGATCCATGGCAGGGATGTCATGTTCAAAAGAAGCTTCAGTTTTACTTATTAAGCCCTCTCGCGGTTGGGTATTACCCCAGCTCCGGGATGTGTGGGCCTATCGGGAGCTTCTGTATTTTCTCGTCTGGCGAGACCTTAAGGTGCGTTATAAGCAGACGGTCCTAGGCGTACTCTGGGCCATTATCCAACCTTTTTTTCTTATGGTAGTTTTCACCATTTTTTTTGGGAAATTGGGAAAGATACCTTCTGAGGGTATTCCCTACCCAGTTTTTGCCTATGTTGCATTAATCCCATGGTCCTATTTCGCTCAATCTCTCAATGCCTGCAGCGAGAGCCTTGTGGGGAACAGCCATCTCATAACCAAGGTCTATTTTCCCAGGCTTATCATCCCCATTAGTTCAGTGCTGTCGGGGCTCGTAAACTTCGGCATATCCTTCGGCATCCTATTAGCGATGATGTTTTACTACCGTATTACCCCTAGTTTAGAAGCGTTATTTCTCCCTATCCTCGTTCTCATGGTCCTGGCCACAGCGCTTGGGTCGGGACTTTGGCTTTCAGCGCTAAACGTCCAGTATCGTGACATACGATATGCTATATCATTCTTGATGCAATTTTGGTTTTTCGCCACGCCAGTGGTTTATCCGAGCAGCTTAGTTCCGGGAATATGGCGATTCCTTTACAGTATGAATCCAATGGTAGGTGTCGTAGAAGGGTTTCGGGGAGCCCTATTGGGGAAAGGCCACGTAATGGGGGATACCTTTTTGGTTTCCGTAACCGTAGCAGCTTGCCTTCTCATTACCGGCACCCTCTATTTCCGCCAAGTGGAAAAAAGGTTTGCAGATGTGGTTTGAAAGCACGCGACGATGAAAGCGCGCTGAGGAAGCGGGGTGGGATCGATAGTATGAATGATGTAGCAGTTCGCACAGAAAATTTAGGCAAGCTTTACCGTATCGGTGAGCATAAGGGGCGGTACAACACCCTGCGCGATACCATAGAGAATACCCTCTCCGCTGCCTTGCGACGCCTCAGGTATAATCCTGAAACCTCAAACCTCAATCCTCAGCCTAACCATATCTGGGCCCTGAAGGGGGTCTCCCTTGGAATAAAGCGTGGAGAGGTAGTTGGCATCATAGGGCGCAACGGGGCTGGTAAGACTACATTGCTCAAGATCTTATCGCGCATAACTGAGCCCACAGAGGGTTGGGCTGAGATACGTGGGCGAGTGGGGTCATTACTGGAGGTGGGTACTGGCTTTCACCCGGAACTGACCGGCAGGGAGAACACTTACCTGAACGGCGCTATCCTGGGAATGAAGAAAGTGGAGGTTGACCGGAAGTTCGATGAGATCGTGGCCTTCTCCGAGATCGAGAAATTTATCGATACGCCGGTAAAACGATATTCCAGCGGGATGTATGTCAGGTTGGCCTTCGCGGTGGCGGCCCATCTCCAGCCGGAGATTCTGCTGGTAGATGAGGTGCTGGCGGTTGGAGATGCTGCATTCCAGAAGAAGTGTCTTGGGAAGATGGGAGATGTGGCCGGCGAAGGGCGGACAATTCTCTTTGTGAGCCACCAGATGGGGGCAGTGGGACAACTGTGTCAACGAACCATACTGCTGGATGACGGTACAATCAAGAAAGACGGTCATTCGAAAGACGTGATAGCTTCTTATTTGATGGAAAGCACGCCTCAATCGGGCACTGTTGAGTGGAAACGTGAAGCGGCCCCCAAATGTAACGAGGCAATGCTTTTAGGGGTTAAAACGGTGAATAGTGCCGGCAGGGTTACAACCCATTTCTCCTCAACTGAGAATATTTCGGTGGAGATTACGTATGAGGTGCTGAAATATGATAGGTTGCTTACAATATGGATTCGGCTTTCAACGCCGGAAGGTGTGGACGTATTTGCCGGACATAACGGTGATATATGGGGAAATTTGGATGCACGTCCTAAGGGTGTATACAAAACTCGCTGCATAATTCCCGGGAATCTGCTGAATATCGGCAAGTACATCATCAATGTGGCAGTGGGAACAACGGCGGGTGTCGGGATTCCAAGCGGCCCTGTCCTTTTCATAGAGGTCAGTAATACTGATAAATCCTCTCATTATGATTATAACTACACATTCCAATATGTTAGAGGAGTAGTGAGCCCTAAGCTCGATTGGGAGATTCAAAGAGCTGATCAAGATGCACCCAGCAATCTATAGCCGTTTTGGTCAATTGTTTCGCCAATATGTACCTCCGGGAAGGGAGATATTGGAAATTGGTGCTACGGAGAATATGCCTGAAACGTTATTGACCCTTTTTCGAGAACTCTCCGAAACGTATCATTGTGTTGGAATTAATATTCACGTTGGACCGGCTGACAATCTCCCTTATCGGTTAATCCAATGTAATGGTAATACCATGGACATTTTTAATGACGAATCCTTCGATGCCGTGGCATGTAATGCCGTCTTGGAACACGACAAGTTCTTCTGGAAAACTCTTGGCGAGGTGAGAAGGGTCTTGAAGCCCGGGGGCCTTTTCTATGTTGGGGTACCAGGCTTTCCAAAGCAGAACAACTTCATACAGAGGAGCATCTTGAACGTAATGCACTCCAAATCCCTTCGCTCTTTTCATCTACTTAGCCGACTGGCCCGTTGGGCCATGCTTACACGCCTTGCACTTACTTCAACCCTCATGTTCCATGGAGCCCCGCATGATTTCTACCGCTTTAGCGAGGAAGCCGTAAAGGAGGTTTTCCTGGAAGGCCTTGTTATTCTACACCTGGAACATATACTTGAACCCGTCCGTATTATCGGGATTGGGAGGAAACCTCACAGGGATAGGGGATGAAGGCTAAAACAGGTAAGAAACCATGCACAATGTAATCATTTCAGGCTCCGGCCGAAGCGGCACAAGCATGGTTGCCGGGACTTTGGCCAAAACCGGCTATTTTATGGGGGATCATCTTTATCCAGCGCGGGAAAGCAACCCTAAAGGGTTCTATGAAGACCCGGTAATAAATGGGATTAATGAGGCACTTGTCGCTCAGGTAATTCCCCAAAGGCCTCGGCTCTTGGGAAGATGGTTTTTCCGCGGTCGGCCCTTGGAAGGTCAACGATGGTTAGCCCGCGTGCCCGTAGGAATCAGAATTCCATCGATGCCCAAAATCAATGAGCGTATACAGAAAGCACTACAAAGAGAGCCTTTCTGCTTTAAAGATCCGCGTTTTTCATATACCCTCCCTGTTTGGAGGCCTTTCCTGAAGAACACCGTTTTTATCTGTGTATTTCGAAACCCCGCCAGTACAGCCCTGAGTATTTTGAAGGAGTGTCGAGACGCTGAATATTTGCGTAGCTTATCGATTAGCTTCCGGCAAGCGCTGGAAGTATGGAACCTCATGTACAGACACATCCTCGAGGTGCATCGTCATGAAGGAGCATGGTTGTTTCTTCACTATAATCAACTAGTGAGCGGTGAAGGCCTGGAACGTTTGGAGGCCTTCGTAGATGCGCCAGTGGATCGTTCCTTTCCGGATCCCTCTTTGCGCAAATCATTGTCCGACCATCCGGTGCCTGAGGAGATTTTACGCATATACCAACATCTCTGTGAGATTGCGGAATACGAGGCCACACCTGGGGGGTGACTTTAGAAGAGGGGAGATGGTGGACGGCGTCACAGTGATTATATGCTGCCATAATAGCTCAACACGACTGCCTTCTGCACTGAATCATTTGGCTGCCCAAGAAGTACCACGAGATATCCCGTGGGAGGTCATTGTGGTGGACAATGCCTCTACAGATGATACGATCGGGGCGGCTCTTCGGGCTTGGCCTAAAGGTGCGCCCGCGCCATTGACAGTGGTGCATGAAGCTCAGATCGGCCTTATCCATGCCCGCCTTCGGGGTTTTTCAAAGGCGAAGTATGAATTTGTTAGCTTTATCGACGATGACAATTGGGTTGGTCCTCGGTGGGTGAGGTTCATTTTCGAAGTCATGGCCGGGCGGTCAACCACGGGGGCTTGCGGTGGCTTTGTCGAAGAAATCTGCGAGATTAAGCCGCCATGGTGGTTTGAAAAATACAAAGGCGATTATGCTGTAGGTTCTCAAGGGCCGGAAGCGGGCGATGTCACAGAGAGGCGCGGGTATTTGTGGGGGGCAGGGCTCACAGTTCGCAAGTCAGTTTGGGAAAAGCTTGTTTCCAGCGGATTTCAGAGCCTGCTCACGGGCCGCAGGGGAAATAGCTTAACGGCTGGCGAAGATGCCGAGTTATGCTTCGCTATTAGGATAGCGGGGTTCCAATTATGGTATGAACCTCGTCTCCATCTTCGTCATTTCCTCCCCGCACGGCGTCTGACATGGAGGTATTTCCGCCTCCTATACCGCGGGTTTGGGGCATCCACCGTAGGCCATGATCCTTACCACGCCATCCTGGGATCTAACGGAGAAGTGTATCAGGGGACATGGAAACAAGAATTCTCAAAAACCCTGAGGAAATTGCTTCGTTTTCGGGTTTGCCTCGGAAAAGCCCTATTAACTCCATGTGAGGGAGATCCTCAAGCATTGGCAATTGAATTAGCGATAGGAAGACTCCTTGAGCTGTTTCACAGACGTCAGGCATACGATAGAAGCTTTCATACAGTAAAAAAACTCAAGGACAATGTGGCTATCTATTGACGAGATCTTAAAACCTACCGAAGAATTCGCCATAGCATTCACATAGGTATGCGTTGCCCAACCCTTGCTGAACTTCCGCCGCCGGCACCTGGTCGTACTGGCTGGCCATGGACCGCTGAGAGCGCGCAGCTCCCCGAGGTAAATTCGGATGGCCATATGTGGCCTCGGGTCAGCGTTGTGACCCCGTCATTCAATCAAGCTCCTTTTATAGAGGCCACGATCAGATCGGTCTTGTTACAAGGCTACCCCGATCTCGAGTACATCATTGTTGATGGAGGAAGCACAGACGGGAGTGTGAACATCATACGCAAGTACGAACCTTGGGTTGCTCACTGGGTCAGTGAGCCAGATGGAGGGCAGTATGATGCGATAAACAAAGGATTTGCGGTCTCAAGCGGCGAGATTATGGCATGGCTCAATAGTGATGATATGTACGTACTCAATGGTTTGTGGGTTGCCGGCGGCATTTTCTCCACACTTAATCGATCTGTCCGGTGGATAACTGGAATACCTGGTTTTTGGGATGAGGACGGTAATCTCTGCAAGCTCTGTAACCTCCAGAGACATGAGCGGTCGTTGATACGCTTCGGGTGTTATGAGGGGCGTGCCTTTGGCTGGATTCAGCAAGAGAGCACCTTCTGGAGGCGTGGTCTCTGGAATTTGGCTGGCGGATCTGTGGACGCCAGTTTCCAGTTTGCGGCGGATTTCGATCTTTGGCGTCGATTTGCCAAACACGCGGACTTATATTCAGTAGATGCATTAATAGCTGGATTGCGACGCCACAATCAGCGGAAAACTGCTCGGCACATACATCGCTATTATGAGGAGGTGGAAATGGACCTCTCCGATAGCGGATTAAGCCGGTTGTTAAATAGGCTCACACAGAACAGGCTTGGAAGGCGTATGGTCTGGTTCTGGATGGGAAACAGATGTGCGTGGAAATCGATTACATATGACACAGAAGCCCGGCAATGGGTTATAACCAGATGAAAAAGGCATCAGCGGGTAACTGCTTATGGGAGAGACAGGTGAATAATGAATTCCCCCTCATATCTATAGTCACTCCTTCTCTGAACCAGGGGGCATATATAGAGGAAAATATCAAGAGCGTCATAAATCAAAAATATCCACATTTTGAGCATATCATTATTGATGGTGGTTCTACGGACGGAACAATTGATATTTTGAAGAGATACAAACATTTAATCTGGGCCTCGGAAAAAGACGCGGGTCAGTCTGAGGCGATAAATAAAGGCTTCAAAAAAGCTCGGGGTGAAATTATTGGCTGGTTGAATTCGGATGATTGCTATGAGCCTGGGGCCTTTTTTACCATAGTTAGAGAGTTAAATAAAGTTCATGGTAAGTACGTCGTTTCCGGCGATTGTAGCGTGATAGATGACAGGGGAGATAGAGTTGGCTATTGTAAAGGGAGATTTTCGGATCACAAAGATTTGATCAAATATTGGGATAGAGATTACACAATACCTCAACCATCGGTCTTCTTTTACAGGGATATCCTTCATGAATGTGGATATTTGGATGAAAAGCTGCATTATGGAATGGATTATGAATTCTGGTTGAGGATCAGCAAACATCGCCGAATTCACTACATTGAAAAGCCTCTCGCCAAGATAAGGGTTCACGATCTTGCAAAATCGAGTCCGGGTTATGAAGTGTTTGAATGTGAATGGTTCCGGGTTTCGAAAAAATACTGGGGGAGTTTGCTTTCGGTCAATTACTACAGACACCTATTCCTGGCCCTAAGTTTCAGGTCCCATTTAATGAGATTAAGTGCCTATTCGAGGATGGAAGAGCTCTCCCTAAAAGAGTTTCGGAGGAGAATCTTGCTTTCAATTGCCAGCAATCCTCTGAACCTTTTCAGAAGAAGGTTCTTTTCAGCTTTATTGCGATCCATTTTAGGTCATCATAATACCAACTCCATCAAACGGCTCCTCAACTAAATACCACCTGGCCAGCCATAGGCTTAGAAGCCAACAAACGGAAATCAACATGACATCTAAGAAAATGAGGATTACATTTCTAACGCCCCACATCAATATCAGCGGGGGAGTGAAAGCAATACTTGAGTACGCTTCCAGGCTTTCCAAGAAAGGACACGAAGTTACGGTAATTTGTCCCCAACCAACCTTTGCTAACGTGAGATTAAGAGATAGGAATATCCCTACTGTTTTGCCTAAAAGATTTTTCATGAACCTGTTGAGATACAAACCCTATTGGATTGATGTTGGCGCCGACATTAAGTATGTCCCCTCTTGGAGAGAAGAGTATATACCGGAAGGGGATATCGTTGTAGCAACAGCCTGGCAAACCGCGCCCTACGTCGAGGACTATTCAACGCAAAAGGGTAAGAAGTTCTATTTAATTCAACATTATGAGACGCTGTATCACGCCCCTAACAATGAAGAAAAGGCGGATGAGACTTACAGATTCGACCTTAGAAAGATAGTGATTTCAAGTTGGCTAAAAAAAATAATGAAGGAGAAGTTCAATTCAGAGTCGGATTTGCTGGTAACACCTGTGGATTTCAGCCAATTTTATCCAACGAGAAATGGGTATAACGACACAAAGAGGATCTGTATGCTTCATCACACCTACGATTGGAAAGGCGTCAGCGACGGTGTCAGGGCGTTCGAGATAGCGAAAAAGAGATTCTCCGAGATGCGATTGGTAATGTACGGGGTCCATCAGAACAAGCTCAGCTTGGACTATGATTACTACCACAGGCCATGGGGAGGAAAATTGAATGAAATATATAACTCGTGTGACATATTCTTATGCCCGAGCTGGAAGGAGGGACTGGGCATGACTTCAATGGAGGCTATGGCTTGTAAGTGCGCATTAGTTACTACGGATAATGGTGGATGTCATGACTATGCAATTCATGAAAGAACAGCCTTGCTTTCTCCACCTAAAAGACCCGAAGAATTGGCCAAAAATTTGATCCGGCTATTGGAAAGCGAAGCATTATTAAAAACCATCGCTGAAAATGGATATCAGCATGTAAGACAATTCACATGGGGCGAAGCGGTTGAAAAAATGGAAACAGTATTTCAGACAGAGCTTCAAAAAAAATAAATGGCAAAAGATGTTGAAAGAATGGCAGTTTATACCACGTCTCATTCTTAAAAGAGAATGGCTAGTCAAAAAAAGAGGGACTAGGAAATGAGGATCTCTCTGCTCGTATCAGATTTTTCTCAAAATTGTTTAGGCAGGGTCTATATTCTGGCAAAAATGCTGAGTTCGAAATTTGAAGTTCAAGTCATCGGCCCCCTTTTTGGACAAAAGCTGTGGCCTCCCTGCGATACCAATGAATTCGTCTACAAACCGGTCCAATGCGGACCATCCTTGGCCCATTTTGTCAAAAGCATGAGAGAAATAGTAAATCTCATATCGGGAGATATCATCTATCCCTCAAAGCCACGGTTTTCAAGTTTTGGCGTTGGAATTCTGGCAGAACTGAGAAGAAAAAGGCCGTTGATCCTAGATATAGATGACTGGGAATTAGGGTGGTACTTGCCATATAGGTTCAGAAAAATGGCCTCGCTATCAGTGAAATCCATCGTCGAAGTAAATGGGTTTCTTAATACGCTTTTCTTGGAGAAGCTAACGGGCCTCGCTGATGGGATAACAACTGCTTCCAGGTTCTTGCAGAATAGATTCGGGGGTGAATATGTTCCCCATGCCAGAGATACGGAATTTTTCGATCCGTCAAAGTACGACGGAGAAAAGGTTAAAAGAGAGATGGGTTTGAGGGACGAAAAAATCATCATGTTTCTGGGTTCACCAAAACCCCACAAAGGAATAGAAGATCTTTTTGCCGCCATAAGGGAGTTAAAGAGAAAAGATCTAAGACTCCTGATCATCGGAGCTTCCAATGGATATCCTTCCAAGAGCCGCTCGCCGGATCGTTTAGATCATCTCATAATAGTTAGGGGAATGGTCCCGTTTATGAGAATTCCAGAATACCTGGCCTGCTCCGATCTTGTCGTAATTCCTCAAAAAAATATCCCTTCCAATATGGGTCAAATACCGGCCAAGTTGTTCGACGCGATGGCAATGGCAAGGCCAATCGTTTCGACGAAAATATCTGATATGCCGGAAATACTAAAGGATTGTGGCCTTGTCGCGGAAGCTGATAGCCCCAAAGATCTGGCAGAGAAGATAAATTTTATACTTGAAAATCCAAACGAAGCAAGAAAAATCGGCCAGAAGGCAAGGGAAAGATGCATTGAGAAATATAGCCTAAGAGTGGTTGGTGAGAGATTGAACAATTATGTCAGTGAAAGGATAAAATGAAGGTTATGCTCCAGAATCACACCTTCTTCCCGGTCTTAGGCGGGATTGAGAATTATCTATATCATGTGTCGAAAGTGCTCAAGAAAATGGGACATCAACCGATAATTCTTTGTGAGAAGCATGACGAAAAGTTATCGGGTTTTGATGTATATGATGGCATACCCGTCATCAGACATCCATACTACGACATTCCAAAACCGTTGCTTTTCATAAAGCCAAAACTAATTTCAAAACGATTGAAACATTTTATCGGTAAACATGTTAAGGATATTGATTTCATTATATCCCGATACCCGCATTATTGCTTTGCCACATGTTTATTAAACCTGAGCATCCCCATTTTTTATATCCCCGCCACTCTTTATTGGAGGTATTCAAAAAAGTCCTCGGAAACTTCCAGTCTTAAGCAGAGGTTTTTCAATTTCGTGTGGAAACCGATATTAGATCATATAGAGAGTAAGAGCATTACTATGTCGAGAGGGGTCATAACCTTAAGTCGACATATTTCGGATTCTCTAGCTCAATATTACCGTTTTGATTCCAAGAAATTTGTTGTTAACCCCCCAGGGGTAGATTTGGAGAGATTCGGGAAGTTAGATGGATCAAAGGAGGTGAGGCGTGAATTTAACATTCCCATGAATAGGGTTATTGTTCTCTATGTGGGAAGACTGAGCGCGGAGAAAAATGTTGAGAAGCTTATGAGAGATTTTAGCGAACTAAAAAGGAAGAACGTTCAGCTTTTGATCGTCGGATATGGTCCGGAGAGATCAAAATTGGAGCAACTGAGGAACGATTCAAACATGGCTAGTAGAATAACGTTGGTCGGTCCGAGAGAAGACGTCGAGCGATTCTACGGAGCGGCGGATATATTCTTTTTACCGTCAAAATACGAGGCATTCGGACAAGTTCTTTTGGAAGCAATGGCGTCGGGTTTGCCCTGTATAGCCTTTAAAAGGGCATGGCCTGAATATGAAGTGGCTTCCGAAGAGGTTATCCGGGATGGAGTGACGGGTTTTTGCGTGGATCCCTACAATAAGCGGGAACTTCAAGATAGGTTACTCTATCTCATAGACAACCCAGATATCCGGAAAAAAATGGGAAAAGCTGGTAGAGAGGAGTGCCGAAGAAACTTTACTTGGGAAGGTCATGTTAAGAGGTTATTGGATCTGGTTAATGGCTAGTAATCTAACTATCAATCTAGATATACATGCTGAAATCCCTGTGAACCCCAGAAAAAATTGGTAGCGATCTGTGATAAAAGACCATCTGATCATCTTTTTTCCGTTAGTTGACTGGGACGCGCCATTTCAGCGTTATCAATATTTGGCCAAGGAACTTTCGAAGAGCAATAAGGTTATCTATTTTGAGCCGGTTTTATCCATCAGATATTTTTTAAAAAGACCGGGGCTACTATGGAAGAAATTGCTAAGGGCTTCACGGATAAAGAAGCGGATCGCCGGAAATCTCTTCACCCTAAACTCACCGCCAATTTTTCCCTATGGGAATATAACTCGTTTTATTAATTACGTAAATCAATTCTTCCTCTTACTCTTAATCAAAGTTTTCACAATTGATTTTAGGGAAAAGAGAAGGCTCTGTCTGTGGGTCAGTGATGCCATTCACTATCCACTAATAAAATGGCTTAAACCAAGAATATCGGTGTATGACTGTACCGATGCTATCATTTTTGATGATTTGGAAAAACAAGTTTATCACGATGAATTAAGGCATCGGACTATGAGAGATAGCAGTGTCTCTTTCTTTACCTCCCAGCTCTATTTCAAGGAGGGACAAGCATATTCCCGTAACTGCCACTATATACCCAACGGGGTTGATGTTAAGAATTTTATGAGAAGGCATTACCGAGTTCCCCAGGAGATGAAAAAGATAAAGAGACCAATTTTGGGGTTCGTGGGCACCCTGGACTCGAGAATGGATCGAGAGTTGATAGATGCGATTTTGACCGGAAAGCCTGAAGCTTCCTTGGTTTTTGTAGGCCCCTTGGTTGATAATTGTTGGAAATTCGAAAATGAAGATAGGGTTTTTTTGCTAGGGAAAAGGGGATACGAGGAGATCCCGAATTATATGAACCAATTTGACGTCGCCTTGATACCATATCGTCTCTATGAGAATACGAAGTTCATGTACCCGGTGAAATTGCATGAATATCTCGTCCTTGGTAAACCGGTTGTTACAACGGATCTACCAGAGGTGAGGCAATTTTCAAGCATCGTTTATATAGCTAACAGTCGAGATGAATTCGTAGAAAAAATCGAGGAAGCCCTCAGGGCAACGGATGAAGGAAGTAAGAAAAAGAGAATTGAAGCCGCTCTTGCTAATACATGGGATCACAGGCTAAAGATGATAGAGAGAGAGCTGGAGAAGGTAAGCGAAGGGAATATTTAGGATCGAATTCAAGAACAATGAGGTTGTTTTTTAACTACGCCACAAGCCCTTTTTCAAAGATCCTTCACTTGGGAGGTCCGAGGAATTGGTATGCCAAATCGAAACTGAGATGGCCATGGTTTTTTCCGGTTGACAGGGCCCCCATGAGCTTAGGAATCGAGGTGACCAATGCGTGTAATCTCAAGTGCATTATGTGCCATCGTCAAGTAATGACCAGGAAAGTTGGTTTTATGGATTTTGAATTGTTCAAGGAGTGCGCTCGCCAGGGAATCGAAATGGGCGTAAAAATGATCGTTCCCTTCAATTATGGGGAACCCCTGCTTCATCCGAGAATGATTGACATGGTTGAATATATTAAGTCCCGATCGAGGGAGACCATGGTCAAGGTGAATACCAACGGGATGTTATTGACCAAGGACTATGCACGGAATTTGATTAGCGCGGGGATAGATGAAATAACATTTTCCCTTGAGGGTTGTACAAAGGAGAGCCATGAGAAAATCGCCTTAGGGTCTGATTATGAGACGATACTCGACAATTTGATGAATGTGATTGATCAGAAGAAAGGGCATGAGAAACCTCAGATCAGGGTGTGCATGGTTAGGATGGAGGAGACGGAATCCGAGATGAAACAATTCGTAAAGAAATGGCGGCCCATCGTGGACAGTATAACTATACACGATATGAACACTGGGTACGGGACTTTAAACGATAGAAGAGTTAGGAAGACCCCCTTAAAAAGGAGGGTCCCTTGTCGAGAACTTTGGTTGAAATTACAAGTTCTCTGGGATGGAGATGTTACCGTGTGCTGTATAGATTATGATGGACACCTGAAGATTGGAAGTATAGGGAATGACTCCTTACACGATCTCTGGTTCGGGGGTCGAATGAACAAAATGAGGGAGATTCATCGTGCTAGGGAGTTTGAAAAAATCCCGATTTGTAATAAGTGTGACAGCGATAACAACATATAGATAGTGTAAGGTAATGAGAATACTTTCGATATCGCATTCGTGTGTGGTCTCGGAATATCACAAGAGGGTGGGTGAGGTATGCAAATATCCCGGCCTGGAATTGGCCTTATTGGTTCCCAAGAGTTGGTTTCAATTCAACAAAAGGGTGACGTTGGAGAAGGATAGGGATGCTCATTACCGAATCATATCCAGACAACCGATAACCTGGGGATTCAGAAGGGATGGCTTGCGGAATGTGACGCATATTTATCCAAACATTAAAGAAATTCTGAGAGATTTTGGGCCGGATATTATTGAATTGTGGGAAGAACCCTTTTCCGCGGTGGCCGCACACACGATTTTTTGGACAAGGAGAATTGTTCCCAAGGGCAAGATAATATTCTTCTCGGCTCAGAATGTTTTCAAAAGGTATCCCCTCCCCTTTTGGGCATTCGAAAAATACACATATGAAAAAGCTCATTTTGCCTTCCTCATGAATAGAGAGGTAATCGGGATTCTAAGGAGGAAGGGGTATGAAAAGGAGTTCGCCGTTTTACCTCTTGGTGTTGATACGGATATGTTTCGAAAGAAAGACGTTTCCTCCCTTAAGAAGAGACTCAGGATTGGGAATTTCGTGGTCGGTTTTGTTGGAAAGATGACAAAGCAAAAGGGGATCGTGGGTCTCATTGAGGCTGTTTCTCGAATTAGTGAGAAAGTTCAACTGCTCATTATCGGCAAAGGGGATATGAGAGGAGAAGTAGAAAATCTCGTAGCCTCATTGGGCCTTGGGGAAAGTACCATCATTATTGATGCCGTTCCGCATCGGGAAATTCCCGATTATCTGAATTGCATGGATCTCTTGGTTCTCCCATCCATCACCCTCCCTCATCTGAAGGAACAGTTTGGGAGGGTAATTATTGAAGGCATGGCGTGTGAGGTGCCGGTTATCGGCTCTGATTCTGGGGAAATCCCCACAACCATCGGAAAAGCGGGCCTCATTTTCAAGGAGGGAGACGTAAGGGATCTCAAGGAAAAAATTGAAGCCCTTATAAAGGACCCGAACCTGAGGGATATACTTGCAAAAAATGGAAGGAAAAGGGTGCTTGAGAATTTTTCTTGGAAGGTCATCGCCAAAAAACAGCATCAGGTCTACGGCGAATTGATGAGCGCGTGAAATGCATTACCGAATCAGGAACCCCCATAAGCGCCGAATGGTTTCATTTCTGGACACTGTTGGGAGGCTCATCTTCCGGAAAAGACCATTCCATTGCCCTGAAGCCGTTGAATCGATTCTCCTTATCCGCCTCGATCACTTGGGTGATGTATTGCTGACAACCCCGGCAGTCAGATCCCTGAGACAAGCATTTCCCCAGGCCCGAATTACGATGGTGGTTAAGGAATGGTCTCTCGAGGCCATAAAAAACAACCCTCACATCGATAAGATCATTATTTTTAACCCTTCTTGGACCATACCGAGCCAAGAAAGGACGAGGACCATGGGCGTTGCCGGGATTTGGCAGTTGGTTCGTCGGATCCGGAGGGAGGGCTTTGACCTTGCCATCGATTTCAAGGGGGATTTTCGGAGTATCCTGATTGCCTACCTCTCGGGGGCCAAGCGAAGAGTTAGTTACGGCATCCGGGGAGGAGGATTTCTCCTGACCGATGTTATCCCGTATGAGTCAGAAATCCACGAAATTGATAAGAACCTGAGACTATTGACCCCCCTCGGAATTAACCCCGAGGATAATGAGATGGAGTTGTATTTCAACGGTGAAGATATGGCTAAAGTGAAACGGATCTTGGCCCAAAAAGGAATCGATTTAAGTCGCCGAACCATTGCGCTTCACTATGGTGGTGCTTCCCAATTTAAACGCTGGGACGTGGAGAAATTCATTACCCTTGCTGAGAGAATTGTTGAGAATAACTCGGCTAATGTCCTGTTTTTTGGGGGACCTTACGAGAGAGAGACTTTTCAGCTGTCAGAGAGTCGCGAAGAGGGGATCTTTCTCATGCCGGATTTGACCGTTTGTCAGATGGCTGCAGTATTTAAGAGATGTGGACTCCTGGTGTGCAATGACTCGGGTCCTATGCACGTGGGTTTTGCAGTGGGGACACCAACTGTAGCCATTTTCGGCCCGACTTTCTCAAGTCGGTTTGGTCCAAAGGACTTAGCGAAAAATAGGGTGGTTCGTTCAGGGCTATCATGCAGCCCCTGTTGGCACCCGGATAAGGTCATTGGGTGTAAGGAGAGGAATTGCCTCAATAGTATAGAAGTGGGTTCAGTTTTGGCGGCGATTAACGAGTTAAGTCTTCGATCGGTAGACCACTGATTCCAGAAGGAACACAGGCTCTGTAGGCATGTATACTATCTTAACCTACCATACCATTGGAGATTACGGGGAAATATTACCTGCGGGTATAAATACCCCGGTCGAGGTCTTTCGGTCTCACATGCATTATCTCTATCGACAACAGTATAGAGTTGTCCCCCTTGATCAGATCGTTGATCATATTATCAAGGGGCAAAAGCTGAATCACAAAACCCTCGCCATAACCTTTGACGATGGCTATGAGGACCATTTCCTCTATGCCTATCCCATTCTCAGAAGGTATAGTTTCCCGGCAACGATCTTTGTAACGGTTAAATACATCGATGGTTATTGGGAGAGCGAGAAGACTGAGGAAGGTAGGATTAAGGGACTTTCCAACGATCAGATAGTGGAAATGCACCATGGAGGTCTCATTCAATTTGGTTCACATTGTTACTCCCATAGGAATCTTCTCACTGCCGATGAGAAACAGAGGATTTTTGAGGTAAGGAATTCCAAATTACTGTTAGAGAAATTGGTGGACGGAGATATTCCCTTCATATCCTATCCTTTCGGGGCTTGTGATGAGGGGATAAAGAACATCGTGGGGGAAGCTGGATATAGGGCGGGATTTTCCGTCTGGAATAGCAAGCCCGATACGTATTCCATACGGCGGATTCCATTGCATACCCACGATGGCCTCATTAGGTTCAAATGTAAGATCTCGCCCTTATACCCTGCCATGAGAAGGCTTCTCAGATCCAGTTGATATTCAAATTCGTTTTTCTCCATTCTTAGGAATTCGTTTACTCGAAGGCTTATTAAGTTGAGGATCTTACAAGTAGCATATAAGTCCCAAATATACGGCGGGGAGAAAGTCTTACTTGACCTTACGAGAGGGCTGATGGATAGAGGCCACGATCTTTTTGTGGCTTGCCCCTCGTATGGGCCACTACCAGAGGCCCTGAAGGCTGAAGGTGCTGAGGTGTTCATAATCCCCATGAGGAAGACATATGATCTCCTTGCCATCTATAGGATATATAGGGTCCTCAAAAAATATGAAATTGACGTAATCCATTCCCATGGACTGCTCGTGAATATCCTGTCCCGGGTCGCCTCTTATTTGGCACATACACCGGTTTCCATTTCAACTGCCCATATCCCCCTCAACCTGAAGAGCGGGAAACAGGCCCAGAATATCTTGGAAAAATTGATGGCCCCCTATTACTTGATCCTCGACAACTTGACCTCTCTCTTCAATCAAAAAGTCATCGCGGTATCCCATGCCGTCAAAAGGGATTTAATGGAGCAAGGGGTTGATCCCAAGAGGATAGTGGTCGTTCAGAATGGCATAGATTCAAACCGTTGCAGGGGAAATAACCAGAACACAAAGGGCAAATTGAAACGCAACGGAAAAAACCCCATTGTAGGTACGATCACGAGACTATCCCCCCAAAAAGACATTCCAACATTTCTGAAGATGGCCGCTCTCGTAATTAAAGATGTGCCGAAAACTCAGTTCCTCATTGTGGGCGATGGCGAGAAGAGGAAGGAGTTGCAGGATTTGGCCGAGAAATTGGGGTTAGGGAATCATGTAAGGTTCCTCGGTTACAGAAAGGATGTCCCGGATCTATTGAAGACTTTTGATATTTTTGCGCTCTCCTCATTATGGGAAGGGTTGCCCATTGTCCTATTGGAAGCTATGGCAGCGGAAAAACCGGTGGTTGCTACGGCGGTTGATGGGGTAGCGGAAGTGGTCGAACATGGCAAGACTGGTCTATTGGTAGAGCCCCAGAGACCTGATCTGTTAGCCAAGTCTGTTATCGAATTAATCAGGAATCCAAATCGGGCAAAGGGGATGGGAAAAGTGG
>Ga0209636_10001137_pt1 | contig 26713 bp, 32 predicted proteins | sample DeeMarSWOR152_54_FD_187464 | JGI IMG/M metagenome (GOLD analysis project Ga0209636, IMG submission 187464) | Marine sediment microbial communities from White Oak River estuary, North Carolina - WOR-1-52-54 (SPAdes) (version 2) | ecosystem: Environmental > Aquatic > Marine > Intertidal zone >...
CGATAAAAAATTGTTCTATAAGACAATACCATTACGGTATCTTCTTTAACACTGTTCCTTTAAACAATACGATCGAAAACAACACACTAAGATATAACAAGTGGGGAATTTATCTAAATTCAAGCAACAATACTGTGGTAATCGGCAACACGATATGTTATAACAATATAGGTGTTTATAATAACACAATTGAAAATACGATAGATAACAACACATTCTGTGTCGCACAAATATACCCAGCGGATGACATATGGTATAGTTCGGTTTCCAGATTTGAAGTCAACGTTTCAAATTCTATTTTTAATAGTTCGTGCCAACTATATGTGGATAATTTGTTAGCTGGTGCCAATTACTCTGTCTTTAACAATAACTTAACCACAATATCTAATTCCTCCTTACAAGGAGCGCATATTTGGTATGTCTATTGTAATGATTCTGTTGGGACAAACTGGGGCAACAGCTCTGTGTCAAGCTTTGGTATAAAGAAATCAGATAGTTCGTCATGCACAGCTGATTACCAATGTTCAGGGGGGTACTGTTGCAGTAATGTGTGCCAGAGCACGGCTTGCGCAGTTACCACTACGACAACAGCCGCTCCTTCCTATTTCGCACCACTACTTACGACCACAACCACCACTACAACCACAACAACCACTATACCACGTACTGAAGAGATGGAACTTTTGGAAAATGTCGGAGCCGGAGACAACGCCACCTTCGAATTTGACGAGTCCAATACACTAAAAATAGAAAACGTGAAGATTACCACTAAGCATAGTTTGAGGTTTATGGCAGTCACAATAAAAGAGAGTTCACTGCCTTCTGGGGCTTCTGCACCACTGACCACAGATACTGGGGACGTTTACAAATATGTGGAAATTGCAAAGGACTTTTTCACAGACGATAACATGACAAAGGCTACGATAAAGTTCAAGGTCGAGAAATCGTGGATAACTTCGAACGGAATCGACAAAAACACTGTAAAGCTTTACAGGTACAGCAACGGCTCATGGGAGGGGCTGGAGACGCGCCTCTCGGAAGAAGGAACAGATTACATTCATTACGAAGCCTACGCTACAAAACTCTCGATATTCGCAATAGCTGGCCTGAAAACAGGAGCTCAAGAAACCATCGGCACTACTACAACATCACCAGGCATAGGAATAACTCTGCCTCCATTCCCGAAATTAGAAACACCGCAAATCATAATAATAGCCGCAATCATTATAGTGGCGGTTGTCCTGATTTTGATAAAATTGGAAATAATCGAAATTGTGCAAATCAAAAGGATAAAAACAGAAGGAAAGAAAAGATGGAAGGACTTCCAAAAAAAGAGAACGAAAATCACAGATATGGAAAGTAAAGAATTTTTAGAAGATAAGGAAGAGGAATTTAACAAAAAATGAATTCTAGTTAAATTTTCTTTAAAGCATCGATGCAGTTAAACTTATATATCGTGAACACTTGATAACTATTGATGGCAAAGATTTCTTTTCGTAGCAAAGAAAAACCTTTGAAAAAATTCGAAAAGAGATTGGAATCTCTCAGTAAGGCCATTTCTTCTTTTGAGAAAAAGATAGAAAAGATGGACAGCAGGATAGATAAACTTATAGACTCTATAGACACTAACGGCATCGTAAAATCGATACAGAGCAGCAGAACGGCAAAGAACCGAGCAAAAACCGAGCAATTTACCGAGCAAATCGAGCAATACGAGCGTCCGCTCGGCTTGGTTAAACCGGACGGCCTCGGTAGGATACGTGGAAGACATAGAGAAATTCTTGCAATGCTCATAAACAACGGCTTTCATACGTATAAACAGATTGCAAAGAACCTTAACATATCACAATCGCGTGCCCGTGCTTACATAGCCGAACTCAAAAACGAATACAAAGTGCCTCTCAGGCATGTCAGAGACCCGGAAGGCTATAAAGTTGGCATAGACGCCCGGTTTATAGAGGAGATACTTTTAGAAGGGAACAAGCTTCGAAGATAGGCCGGAAGACAAACGAAGCTAGGCTGAAAAAACGAAGATATCTTGGAAGGCAAAAATTTTATTATTTTTGGACTTATTTTGAATTTATATGCAAAACCTTTATAGTTTTCAGGAGACAATTGTTATATAATGCCTGAAATAGATAAGGACCTAAAGAAAAAGATACTAAGTCTGGTAAAAGACGACCCTATCTCAGTAAGCGAGCTTGCCAGAAAGCTTAAACTAAGGCGAGAATTTGTTACAGGATATCTAGAAGCTATGAAACACGCAGGCGAATTAAAGCTCGTGCAAGTCGGCCGCTCCAAGGTATACAAACCAAAATGACTCAAAAATTACAATTTCCTAAAATCCTAATAAGATTTATTTATTAAAACCGCATAATTTGTTTAGATTTTATGTTGACTGACATCGAAAACAACCCGAACATAAACACTCCTAACATAAACAACAGACCTTCTAAAGACGAGTATTATCTTGGTATAGCTAAGGCTGTTGCGATGAGGTCTACATGCCTTAGAAGGAAGTTCGGTGCGATAGTAGTGAAGGACGACGCGATAGTAGCCACTGGTTACAACGGCGGGGCAAGAGGGGTAGTCAACTGCTTGGAAGTGGGTTGCCTAAAGGACGAAACACAGATACCTGAATCCACAGGATATGATTTTTGCATAGCTGTACATGCAGAAGAGAACTGCATAATCAACGCTGCCAGGCACGGCGTGAGCGTACTCGGCGGTACCCTATATATATGTGGTTTTTATACAAAGACAGGAGAATTGACAGAAGCGGATCCTTGCTACAGGTGCAGGCGCGCATTGATAAACTCCGGGATAAAGACTGTTGTGATAAAGAAGAAAGATGGCGGCATAAAGAAAATAGAAACATCAGAATGGGTCAAAGAAGACAGCGAAAACTATATGAAATCCTTGGAAAAGGCAAGAAAAACTAAAGATGCTGGAATAAGGACAGATTCTGTACCTACGTAAAACGACTCCCTACATAAAACAATCCTAGAAATCGACCTTCACTTAAACTTAGACCTTAATTTTTTCTTCTATGTGACCGGTCTCCTCCTCTTCTTTGCTTTCCTCGAACTTTTCATTCAGCATCCGCTTTATGTCTTCGCTGCTTTTACCAAAATATTTTTCGAAACCGGGCGTTGTGGTGACTATCTTTGTGCGGCCGAATTTCTCGGTTTTCACAAGTCCTTTTGATTCTAAATTCTCTATATAACTGTAAGTTTTGTTGCCCTGATATTTTACGATTAACGATTGTTTTATGGGTTGCTTTATTGCAACTATTGCTAATGTGCGCAGCATCCCGTCACTCAAATCAGCAAGCGGCGCAAGCCTTACGACGAGTTCTCTATACTCCTGTTTGACCCGCAATTCATAGCCTTCAGGCGTTTTAACAATACTTATACCATGATCGTCCGCTTCGAGTTCCCTTTTTATTTGGCCTAAAAGATTTTCGACTTCTTGCTCTGAACCAACGCCCACAATATTTGTGAGCCTGTCAATAGTTAGCGGACTGTCTGAGACAAACAATGCTGCCTCGAGAAGCGCCTTTCTGTTCATTTTATTCACTTTGATGTTAAATTATAATAAATAAAGGCTAAGGAAACTATTCAAATACACTAAATTCAGTTAAACCACTGCCCTCTATGTTGGCATTTTATTTAGCCTTCATTAGCAATGACTTTACGAACATCAATAACCCAATAACCATGAAGACCATTGCCCAGTCATAGCCCATGTATAGTATCAGGCCTGCCAGGAACAACAACACTCCGATCCACATTTTCTTTTTACTGTAATCGTAGTGGCTCATGGTTTTGGGTGTGGTTTTTTTCTTGACAGCCATAATTATATTTCGTTGACCATACTAATGAATATTTATTTTTTATACTGCCTTCTAAGAGGTATTTAAAGAGGTATTTAAATGCAGATGCGCGAACGATTGAAAGAAAAAATATACGAAGTTGTGAAAAAGATAGAAACAGGCGACATTGGAATAGCCTTTTCTGGCGGTGTTGATAGTTCATTGTTGGCAAAAGTATGCAAAGACAGTGGTAAAAACATCACATTGCTGACTGTGAGTTTTCATAACAGTTCGGATGTGGAAGTTTCAAAAGAGGTGGCAAGAGAATTGGGCCTGCCAATAATCTACGAAACCATAAACTTGGAAGCATTGGAGCAAGGGCTGAAAAAAGTTTTAGCTATCATAGAATTTGACAGAATCGCCCGCTTGGATACGTGCCTGGCTTTTTATCATGTGTTCAAACTTGCGTCTGAGCATGGTGTAAAGACAGTTCTTTCTGCAAACGGGGCAGACGAACTTTTTTGTGGTTACAGTTTGTATAAGAACGTTTTAGGCGACGGACCTGCCATTGTCGATCGTATGAAAACGCTTGTTGAGACAGCAAAAAAAGACAAAACGGAGACTGACAAGATTGCAAAATTGTTTAACGTTGCATATTTTTGCCCGTTCTTGTCAGAAGATTTCACACAATTCTCTATGACTGTACCTCTGGAATATAAGATGAGAAGCGAAGACATTCTAAGAAAACTTATATTAAGAGAGGTGGCGATAGATGTCGGAGTACACAGTTCAGCGGCTTCGAGGCCAAAGAAAGCTTTCCAATATAGCTCTGGTGTCCACAAATCGATTGTAAAACTGGCAAAGAAAAGGGGCTTTACAAAAAAAGAAGCAAGAGCCGCTGGGTTCGAAAGTGAAATGGAAGCATACATCAGTAGTTTGAAAAAATTTCGAAAGTAGTTTGAGAAAATTCGGAAAACAGTTAACTTCACAACCCAATCAGCTTAGTTTAATTCATGTCCTCAGTATCTCGTCTGAAAATATCTTATAAATGTCATAAACGTTCCCTTCGATCTCTATTTCCGCAACCATGCCAGGTATAAGTAATATGTCCGCTTTTATGTTCGATTCTTCATCGCTTATTTTGTAGAACACAGGCCCTTTCTCCAACACGCCCTTTTTTTTGATTTTGCCGCTTTTCACACCATCTAACCTCGAGAGGTATACGGTCACCTTTTTACCTAGGTTCCTCTCCAACAGTTCACAATACTCTTTCAGCTCCAGTATGCCAATTTTTTCGGCTATCCCTTTTATAGACATTAGATACTCGTCCAGCATATGCAATAAACTTACAGTTAGAAATTTAAATCCGATTATTGGCAAAACGATGACGCAATCGACACAAATGATAACACAAGCAAAACAATCGTAGCACGAACGCCTAATTTATAAATTAAACAGTAAAAGATATTTTCATGGCCCAAAAAATAGAGAAAACACATTTGCGAGAAATAGTCGAAGTTCTGATAAATGCGAATAACTTGACAAAACGAAAGGCGTGGAAAATGACAAAGGACGTATGCAAAAAATACGGTCTGGAATACATGCCGACTAACGTACAGCTGCTGCAGGCGTGCGACACAATCGAAATAAAAAAGCTCAGGCCTGTATTGCTTGCAAAGCCGATGCGCACAGCGTCTGGCGTAACCATAATAACGGTAGTGCCAAAACCAGCCGACTGCCCTGGGGATTGCATTTATTGCCCGAAAGGCGATGATGCTCCGAAAAGCTACAGTGGTTTGGAACCGGCGATACAGCGAGCGAAGCATAACAGATACGACCCTTTCTTGCAAACGAAGAATCGCTTAGAGCAATACGGACTGATGGGCCATCCTACAGATAAAATACAAATAATAATCATAGGCGGCACGTTTTTGGCGCTTGAAAAATCCTACAAAACAAATTTCATAAAGCGGGTTTTCGACGCGCTTAACACTAAAACAGCAAAAACGCTTGAGCAGACCAAAAAGTTTAACGAGACCGCACACAACCGCTGCGTAGGCCTTATAATAGAGACAAGGCCAGACTACTGCAAACAGTCGCACATAAACGAGATGCTCAACTACGGAACGACAATGGTCGAGATAGGGGTCCAGTCGGTTTATCCGGAAATAATTGAAAGAATAAACCGCATGCACACAATCGAAGACGTCGTGGAGGCCACTGCTTTTGCGAAAGACGCTGGCTTGAAGGTCAATTACCATGTCATGCCTGGCCTTCCTGGCATGAGCAAAGCTATGGAAATAGAGCAATTCAAACTCCTTTTCGAAAATCCGGATTTCAGGCCTGACGCGTTAAAAATTTATCCGACGCTCGTTGTGAAAGGTACAAAATTATACGAATGGTGGAAGAGCGGTGATTATATTCCGCTCAACACAGAACAGACAATAGAAATTCTTGCAGAGGCCATAAGACACGTGCCTAAATATTGCCGCATCGTCCGCATGCAAAGGACTATGTCTGTAAGCGAGATAGAGTCAGGTGTCAAGAAAAGCAACCTGCGTGAGTTTGTTGAGGCCGATGCAGAGCGCAGAGGTATAAAGATAAAAGAAATACGTTACAGGGAAGTCGGCCGTTCTGAAAAAGCCGACTACGAAAAAGCGAAGATGTGCAGAACGGATTACGATGCTTCGAAAGGCAAAGAAATATTTCTGAGTTTTGAAGACGATAAGAACGATGTATTGATAGGGTTTTTGCGATTGCGTTTGCCGTCGAGTGGTGCCCGGCCTGAAATAACGAATAAAACTGCATTAGTGCGCGAATTGCATGTCTACGGCCCGCTTGTGCCGATAGGCAGATTTGACGATGCCGCTTACCAGCACAGGGGATTCGGTATGAGACTACTCGCAGAAGCCGAACGGATTGCAAAAGAGGAATTCGGAAAAAATAAAATAGTGGTTACAAGCGGTGTGGGTGTGCGCGAATATTATTACAAAAACGGTTATAAAGCGGACGGGCCATACGTTTCGAAATCGCTTGATTGATCCCCCTATATCCTCACGTTTTTATTATTTTGGTTTTTCAGATTGTATTTAGTGATTGATGTGTTTTGGGTATTGCTTGCATTGATGGGGTCTTTATTATGGGCAATCGGAGACGTAATAGAAAAGTTCCAATTAGAGAAGGTTTTCAAAGACTGGTCGTTATATTTTACAGTCATGTACTTTGTGTGGGGTGTATTCATTGTTGCAATATTTCTCTCCACTTCAGTTGTCTTTGACCCGTTTTATATTATGCTGGCCTCGATGTCTGGTTTCATAGGCACTTTTGGGGTCATGTTTTATCTTAAAGCGGTGGCTGCCGAAGAGGCCAGTAGAGTGGTGCCACTGTCATATATGACCACGGTATTCGTGGCGATTCTCGCCTACATATTTCTGCGCGAAGTTTTCACTTTACAAAAATATATCGGTATAGGTTTCCTCATTTTAGGAGCTGTTTTGATATCGTACAAAAGAGTGGAAGGAAGACGATTGCCTATCACACCTGCACTCAGTTTGATTTTAGTTTACTCCCTAATGTCTGGAGCAGCCGAAACGTTGAACAAGTTTTTCCTTTTGACGTACGATTACTGGTCTTTGCTCTTTTGGGGATATTTCGGCGGGCTTGTCGTCATTGTTGTGATGTTTCTCAAGAAAAATGTCCGCGCAAAATTTTCAAAGTTGTCATCCTTAAAAAGGCGATATTGGATATTGGTGAGTATTGCAACTACAATTTACTTTGTTGGTGACGTTTCTTGGTTCTCAGCACTCTCCCAAGCGCCTCTGTCGCTTGTAGCAGCGCTGGGCACAACCGAGCCTTTCTTTGTCTTTTTGATAATGCTATTCCTCAGTTTGTTTGTGCCAAAAATTTTGAAAGAGGAGATAGCAAAGTCTACAGTTATGCTAAAGCTTGTTTCAATTGTCTTGATAACGTACGGCGCTTATTTGGTCGCGCTTTAAATGTTCGAAATATTAATCAAATATTGTATTAATATGGACAATACTTTTTATTTTCTGCGTCACGCCGAAACCAAACCTGACAGAAATATGCCTGCCAGTAAATGGGTTTTGTCAGAAGAAGGTATGCGCGCAGCCGAACAACTGGCAGAGTCTGATATTTTCAACAATGTTGACATCATAATATCTTCTGTCGAAGAGAAAGCATATCAGACCGCAGCCCCGATAGCTGAGAGGCTTGGCAAAGATATAATACGCATTTGGGAATTGAATGAACTCGATCGCGATGCTGGCGGATTTTTGGAAAAGGAAGAGTTCGACCGGACGGTTAACTTCGCAATGACGAACCTTGACAAATCTCTGAATGGGTGGGAGACTGGAGAACACGCATTGGAAAGGTTTAGCAAGGTCGTTGACAAAATTGAAGCAGAATATGAAAACAAGAAAATTCTAATTGTAGCGCATGGGTGCGTGATAAACCTGTATTTTGCAAAGTTGATTGGAAAACTGGACGAAGTGAACGACCGCTGGAAGAAGACAAGTTTTTGCAGTTGGGGCGCAGTGAAAGACGGGAAAGTGATAAAGGACATCGTTGATTAAAGGACATTGTTAACTAATCTAATTGTAAAGCTCTTAAAATTGCAAAGTCTTAATTTAGCAGACGATTAGATTTTATTTATGGAAAAATCGACAATAGTGAAAATTTTGTTTGCAGTAGTCGTTATTGCTATCCCTGTTTTTATGTATTTCATATACAAAGGAATACTTCCTTTTTTAGGAGATGACACAGGGGACTCTGGTTCTGACACGATTACAACTACAACCAGGCCGGCCACTTACACAACCACCCGTACATTAGAAAAGGAATACGAACCTCTTGTACCTTTGATGTATCCGAACAACCATTGGGACCACATGCCTCTGACTGTATTCATTGACATCGATAGCGGCCGCAAGTTCCCGACATTCGACCGGACTACAGAGTTGAAAAATGCGAGGAACGCGATGGCAGCTTGGCAGCGCAAGACAAACGAGACTGTAAGATTTACAGAGGTAGGTACAGAAGAAGACGCAGACATAGTAGTCAAATGGACAAATGCTACGTATCAGACACCAGGCGAGACGTGGAAGACGATGGGAACGACATATAGTTCGTTTTTACCGAACAATGACGAGTACATAATAACCCACGCTGAGATACATCTTACATTGTCAGCAATCGATTGCCACAACGCCATAACACCTATGCACGAATTTGGACACGCGCTAGGCCTCGCGCATGCGACATATCCGATTGTGCGAGAGGAGAACCTAGAATCGTACGATATCATGTGGACTGGGGGGCCGTGTTCAGGCGTGGTCACTACAGACGAGGCATTGACACTGATGCAGTTTTACGAGGATATTTAATTTCCACCTTTCAACAACAATTGATAAGTTTCATTTCCTGCTAATGTAGATTTTCTTGAGGATTATTCACAGTTCAAAATATTATTAATGGCTTCCATTATCATTTCTTTTGGTATATAATCGTAGCTCTTTCCTTTGTAATTAAAACTTCTACAACTTACAGAATGACCGATCAATTGACAACAATCCGTACAAACAGTGGATTTTAATTTTGAATTTTTATTCAGTACTTTTTCTATGTCTTTGCCGTTAATCAAAATTGTGGGCGAGAGGTGAATTTTAGATTCCGGCAATTTCTTTTCTTTAAAAATGATTTTCGTTTTGGTGTCCTTCATTACTTTTTTTATTTCTTTCAGAGTCAATTTTACAGACTTGTCCGTAGAAGCACACCTTTTACAGGCATTCTTGTTGTAGTATAAAAATTCTATCTTTAGCATATTTCTATTAATTGTTCGAGTCATTTATAAACTTCTGTTATAGATTCAACCAATTGAGATTTCTATTCTAAGGATTGTGGCGTTTTATATATATTTCCTTGAAGAAGTCTTCTTGTTCTGTGGAGAGCTGTTGGTTTTTTTCCAGATGCAAAATAGGAACGAAGTAGTTCACGATTTCTTCACGCTCCCACTTCTCGACAATGTCGCGGAATCCTAGCTTTTCATGGCCGCTCAACTTAATCCGCTCTTCTATCTGGGACATTATCTTTTCAATCCTTTTGACCATGTCGTCATGCGCGCGGAGCTCGTAGCGGAGCCTTGAACGTATTCTATGCGTCCTGTCCACGCGTCTGTCGCGGACTGAAAGGGCCTTTTTCAGCGCAACGACAAGTTCGTCTAACGTTACCTGACGCTTAGGTGCCCTCTTCATAGGCAGGCCGAGCTTTACAAGATTCGGGTCGATACCCAAGTCAACCATCTCCTTTTCTTTCTCGAGGGCCTGTTCGACTGCGCTCCGCTCTTCGAAGATTGAAAGGTACTCTGACTTGAGTTTTAGTAGAATGGCAGTAACAAAAACTACTTTTGCAGGGATTCGGAAATCAAGCTGCTTGACTGTTCTTATATATCGCAGAAAGCCGTCTGTGAGTTTTATAAGGTCGACATCCCACGGGTCGATGTTCTCTAAGCTCACTATCTGGTAGAGTACTTCTTCCCAACTCTCCTTCTGTATTATCGTTTGCAATAGGTTTTCTTCTTCAACCATCTCATACACCGGATTTTTGTAAAGTTTATACAAAGTTTAAGCAGGCAACTCTACTCCCAGTATTTTTGATTCTCCTCGATCCATTGTCATTCCGTATACACGGTCGCCTGCTTTTATAGTCTGATCGTTATGTGTGATAACGACAAACTGTTCGTCCTTTGAAAGAGCCTGTATAAGCTCAGCGATTTTTTGGCTGTTCTCTTTGTCCAATGCTGCGTCAACCTCGTCGAGTATGTAAAACGGCGCAGGTTTGTACTTTTGTATCGCAAATATGAATGCCAACGCTGTTAATGTCTTTTCCCCGCCAGACATTGAATCTATGTTTAACATCTTTTTCCCTTGCGGGTTTGCGCTTATGAGCAAGCCGCTTTCCAAATTGGAAGGGTCTTCTAACTCCAACGAAGCCGTGCCGCCTGTCATCCTCTTGAAAGCATTGGCAAAATGAGTACTGATAATTTTTAAGCAGTTGTAAAACACTTCCATACGCTTCTGCTCGATCTCCTCGATCATCGCAACCACAGCGTTCTTCTCTTCCAGTATCTTTTCGTATTTTTTCTTATACTCGTCGAACTGCGAACGGAACATGTCGTACTCTTCAATGGCTCGCATGTTTATCGGGCCAAGTGAGTTCAGCTCTTCGCTCGCTTTGTATAAGAATTTTTGAAGCGCAGCGACAGTTTCGTCTATATATTCCATCTCGCCATATTGGCTCAATTCTATGCGTGCGTTTTCCATCTCGGCTTCCACTTTGGCCTTTTGTATACTCACTTTGTTTAGTTCTGTCTGCAAGCGCATCCTGCGTTCGTACGTCTGCTTGCGCTTTGCTCTTAGGTCGTCCATCTCATGCTCAGAGCTGATCTTTATTTTCTCCATATCAATCATCTGCCTGGTAGTTTCGGATTTCGCATACTTGTTCAATTGTTTTTTCAGCTCGTCCAACTCTCCGTTAAGCACTGTAAGCTCCTTCTCCAGCTTCTTTCGTTGCTGCCTGTAAGTCTCTATTTCGCCTTCCAGGGACTTTGTGACGGTTTTCGGATGTTCTCTGAAGAAGTAACCACCGATCATCGCGCCTGAACGCTCTATTAGATCGCCTTCCAGTGTAACCATGCGCTCTTTGCCTACGCCTAGAGCACGTGCGGCCTCCAAGTCTTTAACTATGAGTGTGGTACCAAAGACAAATTCCATAGCGCGCATATATTTCATATCGTATTTTATCAGACGGGACGCTACCCCGACCACATCAGGCCTGCTGAGCAGTGAATTGTTTTTGAATAGGTTGGGTTTGATTTTATTAAGCGGGATAAATGCACATCGACCAATCTTTTCACGTTTGAGGAAGTCTATGCAGAACGATGCCACATCGTCATTCTCAACAACGATGTCATTGAGATGTCTGCCAGCTGCGATTTCGATAGCCACGCCGTATTTGTCAGGGATTTTTATTAGCTCTCTCAAAGCGCCATGCACACCCCTGAAGTTCTGCTTAAGCACGGCCTGCACAGCACGTGGTATCTGGTCTGTAAATTCTGTTTTTTTGGAGTTCAAGACCTCAAGTTTGTCTATGAGCAACGTGAGCCTTTCGATTTCCCGTTGGCATGCCTCTATGTCATTCTCGTGTATCAGTATGTTCGAACGTATTTCGGATACTTTCTTCTCTTCGTCCACATGCTTGCTCATCTCCAGCAATCTATCGGCTACGTCGCGCATCGCTTCATCACGCTCGTTGATGTCAGCCTCGATTTTCTCTATAGATGCGTCCACTTGATTTATCTGCTGCTGCTTCTTTTGCGTATCCTCGTTCATCTTCTCTAGCTTTTCTTCAAAATTCTGCGCCTTTTTATTTGCCAACGACGCCCTCAACAATGCCAACCGCTTCTGTAGATCTTGGAAACGAAGGGCCGCATTTCGCTCGTTTTCCAATCTCTTAAAACGCTCGAAGCGCTCAGTTATGACTATCTCTGCTTCACGAAGCTTCTGGTCAACGACCTGCAAATCTCGGTTCGCCTTTTCTTTTTTGTCCTTATAATCTGCTATGCCAGATATCTCGTCGACTATGCCGCGACGCTGTATAGGATTCATTTCTATTATCTGAGTTATGTCGCCTTGCAGTACTATGTTGTGACCGTCTGGGTAGATACGGGCAGAAGAGAGAAGCTCTAGTATTTTTTGCCTTGTAGTAGTGCGGCCGTTTAGTTTGTAAACAGACACGCCTTTTTTATTTACTTTGCGCGTGACTGAAATCTCATCGTCATCAAAATTGAAACTTCTTCCTATGTTATCCAGATAAAGCGTGACAATGGCCTGGCTCGCACCGCCTTTACCTTCAGCCCCATGGAATATCAGTTCGTGCAGCCTGTCCGCTCGCATGCTCTTTGCGCTTGTACGGCCGAGTACGAAACAAATTGCATCCACTATATTCGACTTGCCTACACCGTTTGGCCCACAAACGACGTTGAATCCTCTCAGAAGGGGGACGTTGACACGCCTGTTGAAACTCTTGAATCCCTGCATCGTTATTCTGTTTATCATCGTCTTTTGATCGGTTTCAGCCATAAATATCATCACCTTTTCTTACCCGAATTGCTTTTACTTCTCTTGTTGTTTTTAAGATTCTTAACAACACCGTCCATCTTAAGCTCACAAAACTCTTTCTCTGTAAGCTCGTGTAGAAGATCCTCATAAGTAGTATTTTTATAGGCGGCCAGAAGCTTAAGTTTCTGCCTTACTTCGTCTGATACCTGTATTGTTGTTTTCATACTACCAACTATCTCTGGTACACCTTATATAAATTATATATTCTATAGTTTTTATATATTCTATTCCTACAAGACCCGGAAGTAAGTTAGGAGAACGCCATGTAGTTTTTAAGTTTGTAGAATCCGAATAGTTAAAAGAAGGTGAGTTTAAAGAGGATTACTTAAAATAGGGTGAACGCGTGGTAACGTTATTAGAGGCGGCGTTTCTTGGAATTGTGCAGGGCCTTACAGAATGGCTGCCGATATCGAGTTCTGGTCATCTGGTGATACTGCAGCATGTTTTTGGTATCGAAGTGCCACTGCTGTTCGATGTGATGCTTCACGGCGGCACTGTTGTGGCTGTGTTGGCTTTCTTTCGTAGGGATATCTGGAACGCATTTCAGGCATTGCTTAGATGGGACATTTACGCTGGCGGCCGTACAGTAGTCTATATAATGATTGCCACTGTACCGGTCGCTGTTGCCGGGTTGTTGCTTTACGACTTTATCGCCTCTGAGTTCCAGAACATACACGATGTCGGAATATTGATGATAATAATGGGTTTCATACTTTCGAATACACGATACGCAAAAGGCGAACGCAAGTTGGAACTTAAAGACGCGGTACACATAGGTCTGGCCCAGGTACCGGCTTTACTGCCGGGCATATCGCGTAGCGGCACTACTATATCGGTGGCCCTTATGAGAGGCGTGCGCAAGAGGCAGGCATTCACCTTTTCGTTCATGCTCGCCATACCTACCATATTAGGGGCGAACATATACGAACTCTACAAAGCAAACCTTGCAAACTACACGATAACCGCTGAGATGTGGACAGGGGCTGCTGTGGCCGCTTTGGTCGGCTACCTGTCTTTGACGCTGTTGGAAGGATTGTTGGTGAATGATAGATTTTACAAATTCGGTTTTTACTGCTGGGCTGTCGGCTTCGTCGTGCTTCTTTACAGCTTCATCTGATTAACCAGTATCTGATTATTTAAAATTCTTTATCTACCGATTGCAGATTATAAATATGACAAGGGACCGTGCGGTTGCAGAAATGCTCCTTCGCAGGAAAACTAGGCCCAAACTAAAAAAAGGAAAACGTTACGCCAAAAGGTCTAAAAAAAGCACTACAAAGGAACCTCTCAGCAAAAAGCACGAGAACGCCTTGCGTGAAGCGTTTGTGAAAGTTCTGCTAAAATCTCCGTTGGGAAAGGTGAGGTTTTCAGACGACGAAAGGCACATATCGGTGATATTTTTTGACGAAAAGTTTTCATACCGTATTGTAATCAAGCGAGAGGTTAATGTGGGAAGCTGGAGTAAGAGCAAAGACGAGATATTTATCGACAAAGAGATATTAGAGACGGAAAATATCAAATCGTTCAAGGCATTGTGCGTGCACGAAGCTGTTGAGAAATTCCTAGTAGAAACGTACGGCCTCGATTTAGATAAAGAAGCGCATGTTGTGGCCACTAAAAAAGAGGAAGAATATCTGAAAAGAATCGGCGGCAGCTGGAGAAGCCACCAACTCGTCGTATACCATCTGTGGGACAAACTAGACAGGCATTAATTTATGGGCTTTCGGGCCTTCTATTTGTGGTCTTATAGATTTCTCTTATAGATTTCTTGCCCATCAAATAGTTGTTTGTTGGTTGCTTACTTCTTCATATACGCGACTAATATTGGCACGACTATTGTCAGCAGATAGCCAAGCATGAGGTTCCATTGCGTGAAATAGTTCCAGCCCTGTTCCGCGGCAAACCCGTAGACCATTACTGGAATCTCTATTAGGAAGCCGACTACTGCGAATGTCACGCCTACTGCGAGGCCGTCTGACACTGGATCTTTTATGGTAAAGTTCTGGAAATAGTAGTAATTGGCTATTACGAATGTCAGTGTCGCAGCCAGTATAGGCATTACGATTTTGAATCCCATGCTTTCAACTGGGAAGGCAAACATCAACCCAGACGCGGCAAGGAATACTAGTGCGTATAGTACTACCGAACCTATCAGAGCTTTTTTGACATCCATAAAATCAATTTTAGAAAACCGAGCACTTAAAGATTTTGTTGACATTTGAGTTTTGTCTACGTATTTTTATAGATATCTAGATATTTAGCGACTGTTAACCTTATAATTCGGCCGATACATTTCTATTATATGAAGTTAAAATTTTTTGGCATAGGATTGGCGCAGAGTGCAACGAAAAATACATCGACAAGCCGTTCAAAAGCACAGGCAGCAACAGAATACATGGTAATAGCTGCTGTGATGCTGGCAGTGTCCGGCATAATCTTCTTTTATTCGTTCATATATTCGCAGAATTCTTTATCAGTGAGCAAGGCAACCGAGGCAGCCGAAACTGTAGCGGCTGCAATAGACTACGTGTATTCGCTTGGATATGGCACACAGACAGTAGTGGACATAGAATTGCCTAAAAACGTACTTTCAGGCAGCGTTGGTGAGAAAGAGGTTGTGTTTACTCTGCGATCAGGCGGCAGAACAAACGAAATAGTAGCAGTTACACATGCGAATGCGACTGGTACTTTGCCCACAGCATCAGGCCGAAGTCAAATCCTTATAAAATATACCGATACCGGTGTTGTTGTTGGTTGATATTGGTAGTCTGAAATTCCGCATACCTATAGTTCATAATATTCGAAATATCGCGGCTAGGAAATCCCAGAGCGGCATGGAGACTTTTGCAGTGGTGTTTATACTGGGCCTGATTTTTATCTACAGTTATATAACTTATATCGAGCGTAGCAGGGAGATCAAGTGGTCTGGTATCGCTATGGATGCTCAGCGAGAATGCTACAGAGTTTCCGAGCTAATAAACCGCGTCAGAGCGAACGGACTTGGTTTTGTTGAGCGCGCATCGCTTGATTCGTACCCAATAAAGATATTCGGCAACATCGGGGAGATAGAAGTATCTTTTGAGACGCTATCAACACCAGACTTTTCCAACTCTTATTTTTGTAGTTTTCAAACCTCGAATGTAACGAATACCACGGATTTTACTTTCGAAATCTTCGGAGACTACAATGTCGCCAACGAAGGCCAGATGGTTACGTTTTATAAAGTCTAATTTGTGGTGAGTCTGTGATATCTAATATTATTTCAAAGAAAAAAAGAACTAAAGGTCAGGCGATAACCGCGGATTTCCTATTAGGCATAATAATACTGATGATAGTAATCAGCGTGGCAGGCTCTTCGTGGAACAGGAGCATATACCTGATAAGGGAAAAGAACGAAAGGACGCACATGCGTAGGCTTGGCATGTCTGTAAGCAGCATGCTTGTAAAAAGCTCCGGCGTTCCTAGTGACTGGGACGCTAATAACGTTGTCACAATCGGTCTTGTGGACAAGCCGAATATACTGGATTACGAAAAGATAGTGAGTTTTAACAGCATGGAACAGAGCAAAATACATGATTTGCTAGGAATAAATGGATTCGGTTTCAGCTTTCGCATACGAGCTGTCAACGACACCATATTATTCGATTATGGGGCATCTGCGCCGGCTGACAAAGACGTAATAGTGATAAGAAGACTTGCACTTTACGATAGCACAGCTGCTTTTGTGGAATTCGGGCTGTGGAGAGAGTGATATATGAAATGCAAGATGAAAACCGAGAAAATATGCTGTAAGATATGCGAACACATGACAAAGATATTGGAACGCATCGGAGAAAAATTCAGGCCTAAGGAAAAGCTCGGGCCTAAGGGGGAACCCAGACCTAAGGAATCCTCCAGACCTGCAAAAAAATCGCGAAAAAATAAAAGAAAGAATGAAAAAAAGTTAGGAAAAAAAGGATTCGTTTTCAGCCTAGATGCGTTCTTCGCTGTTATTATTGCTACCTCTTTGATAGGGGCGACGTTCTTCCTGCTTTCGCAAGCGCAACAGGATTATTTAAGGGAGCTTCAAATGGCTCAGATTGCGAATGATGTGCTACTTGTGATTGACGAAAAAGGCATTCTCGAGTCCCATAACAAGAGTGACATAAAACACGCGTTGATGGAGAACTTGCCTACTAATTTTGGTGCGAGACTCAGGGTTTTCCCATACGAGTGTTCAGACTCAAAATGCACCGGATTCGTTAGTTCGACAGAGGTGCCGCCTTACGAGGTATTGAAAGGGTATCAGAAGCCTGTTGATGCAATGTTGGTAATGGATACGTCAAGCAGTATGAGCGACGACCCTCCGCACCAGAATTGTTACAGTTTTTGGTGTTTTATTTCTGGGCAATGGGGATGCACATGGTGCACAGGTGGTATAACCGATTCAAAAGAAGCTGCAATATCGTTCTTGGATTTTCTATATTTTGAAAAAGACCGTTCTGGGCTAGCGACCTTTGGCACAACAGCAGAACTGGAACAAGGCTTGACCAGCGATAAGAGCGCAATTTCCTCAGAAATAAACGATATAGACGTGCCTTGTAGGTGCGACATAATACAACGAACGGCTATGGGCGATGGTATAGACATTGCCAACCAGGAATTCGAAACCAACGGCAGACCGAACGCAGAATGGGTGCAGATTGTTTTGTCTGACGGCAAAAGCAATACAGGCCAGGATCCTTTGGATGCAGCGCAGGATGCTGCGGATGATAACATAACGATTTATACAATAGGTTTAGGGAACGACGCAGACCCCGATACTTTGCAGCAGATTGCAGACATAACTAACGGAAAATACTATTACGCCCCTACAGGCGACCAGTTAGAGTCGATTTATGCTGAAATAGCAAGAGAGATTTTCAAAATCTCGAAAGAAGTAGTCTCAGTCAAGCGCTCTTTCCTTACCTTCGAAAACAATAGAGTGAAATATTACTCTATAGCAGAGATGGGAGTTTGGCTGATATAGGTGATATAATAATTTTGATGGATAGTGGTAGAATGGCAAAAAGAAAACCAAAAAATCTAAAAACCCCAAAAAACCCAAAGGACGAGTCGACATCTGGAAAAGGAGTAATGTCAGCAATAGCCTTTTTTGTAACTATCAGCGCGCTTTTGATTGCCCATATATTTTTGATAAGCAACGTGCGGACTAGAAGTTTGACCTCAGAGAACCTCATAGCCGACCGGATTTATTATATCTACGGATTCATAGAACATTCTGTTGTCGAAATAATAGAAGAAGAGTTGGGGAGTATTATCGAATCTATTACCATGAACGTGACTGTCGACGAACAGCAAGATTTTAGTTATGTGACATTTACAGAAAAACTACCTCAAAACGTTTCTGACTTCAATGAAGATTTGTCTAAATACGAGGACTTTGTAGAAAATTATCTGAATGAGACAAACATAGAAATCAAAACAACCATTAGTGGGCTTGGAGGGAATATGAAAAACGTAATCGAGCCTTATGGTATAACTTACACGCACGACATACCGTGGGGTAACGGCGACAAGAGGCAATATGAAGTCACGCCTGGAGAAAACGAAAGTAGCTTGGATTATGTGAACGCCTACACTATTAGTGTGCAACTCATAAACGGTTGGGAAGTCATGCCTGAAAGGGCACAATGGGGACCGAAAAAGGACGGGGATTTGAAGTTCAACATAACAATAATAAGTTATGATGGGCAGCCGGTTTACAGCACTGAAGAGTATCTTGATAGGACGGACAAAAGCGAATTCAAAATCGATACAAATACGACTTTAGGCGGTTATTTCGAAGGGTGGGTCAGGGCTGTTATAAGCGATACATACAACAGCGGCCTCCTGTTTGAGATGCATCTATGCGAGGGTATTGTAAGCACAGAACTCAATCTAACCGATGTCCCAGAGGAAACAAGAATAGATCTTCCTGGGGGGAAAATTAATGTCGTAGAAACTCTATATAATATAGAGAAGAACGGTACTGTAGGTTTGTCATAATTTGGAGGGTAACCATTTAGCTACAATTATTGGGCGAATAGGGTGAGTAAATGGCTAAGAAAAAAAGGAGGAAAAAAGCAAGTAAAAGAAGGGCTCCAAAGATACGGGTAAGAAAAAAAGAGACTCTTAGAAAAAAGAGGTTAAAAGCATGGGAAAAAATGCGAAAAATAAGCGTGAAAAGAAAACCCAGTCCCCAACCGGCCGAAACGCGTATTCCAAAAATTGAAGAGCAAAAACCAAAATTGGGGTTTCCACAATTTAAATTAAGTCTGAACATTTCTAAGAAAGCCCGAAAAGAGGCCAAGATTAGAAAATTTTTGGAAAAGGCAAAGGAAGGAGAAGTTAAACCTTCAAAGGAATTGGACGGCGATGTCATAAAACAACTAATAGTGGCGGATGTAATGACAAAGGATCCTGTCACGATTAAAAGCGATGACAAGCTCAGTTATATCGTTCGACTGTTTTCGAACAAAAAGATAAGCGGCGCTCCTGTAATTAGTGAAGGTAATATTGTTGGTATAATAACCAAATCGGATATAATAAAAGTCATTGGGGTCAAGGACCTGCTGAACATAGACAGCACCGGGTTGAAGAAATTAGAGGATGTCAAAGTCTCTGACATCATGAGAAAGAAGGTGCAGTCTGTCAAAAGGCACACAAAAATCGCCGAGGCTACACACATAATGAACAAACGTAACATAAACATATTGCCAGTTCTAGACGACAAAAACCGTATAGTCGGTGTTGTTAGCCGTGGCGACATAGTACGTATCGTATCCAAGGAACTTTTGACCAAACTGATAAAAGATCGGCGGCGCTTGGTAAAAGGTATGACAACGATTGAGACAGACATAGATAGCGTGTTGGATATCGTTGAAAAAGAGGGATCTATTGGCATATTAAAAATCAAAGAAAAGTTGATGATAGAGGAAGATAAGATAGAGGAGTGGGCAAAAATATTGGAAAAAGAGGGACTGATAGAACTTTATTATCCCGCATTCGGGTCGCCTATACTAAGAAAAAGAATCAAAGACGAAAGTGAGGCAGAAGAAGAGTAATCAATAAAAAAAGGGAGGGTTCAAATGGTTGAAAATACGGCTTCCAAAGAGAAAAAAGAAAAGGAGGAAAAGGGCAAATCGAAACATCTGACTACCCCTAGTATAGAAAGTTATCCTGTTGAGGCCAATAAAGTTAAGGTACGCATATCTATAGAAAGAAAACCTGACGAGTTTGTTCCGCTCTATATTCTAAAAATGCCAGAAATAAAACCTGCCACGATCGCTTTAATGGAACAGGTAGGCGAGAAGTTGCTTATCGAGACTCCTGTAAAGATAAGCGAGCTGATAGACCCAAAATCAATAGAAGATCTGAAAAAGAAATTTTTTGACATATCCCTAAACATGCTAAGGAGGGAGCTTGAAAGAACCGAAGACACTATCTTGGAATTCCTGGCCGGTTCCCTTGTAAACGATATGTTAGGTTTAGGCAAAATAGAGATACTCCTGTCAGATGCGAATCTCGAAGAGGTTGTTGTCAACAATGCGGACGAACCTGCCTGGGTCTATCATAAAAAGTATGGTTGGCTAAAGACAAACGTTATGCTACCAAGCGAGTCGCAGATCCGTAATTATGCGTCTGTTATAGGAAGAAAAGTAGGTAGACAAATAACTACACTCAACCCGCTGATGGATGCGCATTTGGTGACAGGCGACCGTGTCAACGCGACACTTTTCCCTATAAGCACAAAAGGTAATACGATAAGCATAAGAAAATTCAGGAGAAACCCCTGGGTAATTACCGAACTCATAGAAAATAACACAGTCAGCTTGGAAATAGCAGCTTTATTATGGACGACAATACAGTACGAGATGAATATTATAATTTCAGGCGGTACAGGTTCTGGAAAGACTACGTTTTTGAATGTGCTGATGCCTTTCATCCCCATAAATCATAGGATAATAAGCATAGAGGATACAAGGGAAATAGTTCTGCCTCATTTCTTGCACTGGATACCCATGACAACGAGGGAGCCGAACCCAGAAGACAAAGGTGGGGTAAGCATGCTAACACTTCTGGTCAATTCTCTCAGAATGAGGCCTGACAGGATTATCGTAGGAGAGATAAGAAGAGGAGACCAGGCAGAGGTACTTTTCGAATCAATGCATACCGGGCACAGCGTGTATGCGACCCTGCACGCAGATACAGCAGCGCAGACGTACAGGAGATTAATACATCCGCCTATATCCGTTCCTGAACCCCTTTTAGAGGCGCTAGATTTGCTTGTTGTGATGTTTAGAGACAGGAGACGAGGGATAAGGAGGGTATATGAAATAGCAGAGGTTGTGTCTGCAGCAGAATCCTCTGCTTTATTTATAAAGAGAGATGTGGCATTCGGCAGACCTGAACTAGAGAAAAATATCGATGTAAGAGTGCTTTACAAATGGAACCCTGCAACAGACAAAATAGAAAAACATGAAGAAAGTATAAAACTCTTCAAAAGGCTAAAGGAGTTCACAGGCCTGTCAGACAACGAAATAAGAAACGATCTGGAAGAAAAACAGCAGATACTGCGATGGATGATCAAAAACAAGATTAACACTGTGGATGCTGTGGGCAAAGTTGTTGCGGAGTACTACCAGAACCCTAAAGCTACTCTGGAAATCATAAATAAAAAAGATAGCAAAGTAACCGACCTCGTACCAAAGGTCTATTTGGAAGTCCAACCTCCGACCGAGTGAAATGAAATTCGGCTGAAATAAAAAATAGCTCAATCGAACAGCAGGCGTTTAAATGAAACGTACGATACCTTTTGTGCCATTCAAATTGCATGTGGCCAGAAAGTTTGCACGCCCATTTTTTGGTATTGGCGAGATTATTGAAAAAGTTATGCCTTCGCTAGAGATGTTTTTAAAACAATCTGAGATTGATCTTGAGCCCCGAGAGTATATTTCAATTGCAATATTCTCTTCAGTTTTTTGGTTTTCCATTATTTTTTCAACGGTGTTTGTTCTGGCATATTTTTTGTCTGCGATGAGCTTCATCGCGATAGAATTAATTATGTCATCCATTCTTTCTGTAGTCTTTTTCATCTATATCCTACTATACCCAAAGCTCATAATAGTGAGGAAGCTGAAAAGTATAGAGAAGAATCTTCTTTATGGTTTGCGGGATCTTGCAGTCCAAATAAAATCAGGCGTGCCTCTTTTTGATGCGATGGTGTCGATATCCAGAAAAGGATATGGTAAAATATCCGAGGAGTTTGGAATATGTGTGAAGAAGATATCAACAGGCATTTCGTCTACAGACGCACTTGAGGACATGGCTTTGATAAACCCGTCATTGAATTTTAGAAGGTCTATTTGGCAGATGGTGAATAGCATAAGGAGCGGAACCGATCTAGGCAATACTCTGGAAAATGTTGTCATAACCATATCAAACGAACAGCGTATTCAAATAAAGAAATACGGCTCTCAATTGAACCCGTTAGCTATGATGTACATGATGCTCGGTGTAATACTGCCTAGCCTTGGGATAACTTTTCTTATAATACTCTCTTCGTTCTCTGGATTCGCCATAACAACAGCTTTCTTCTGGCTTATATTGATTATATTGATATTATTCCAGTTTGCATTTGTTGGAATAGTAAAGAGCAGGAGGCCTTCAATTGAAGTTTGAAATAAAAAAAATCAAGCTTTACAACTGGATACACCACATAATGCCAAAAAGTTACCAGAAATGGGTAGAGAGCTATCTGGTCTACTCAGGCATCAAAATACCGCCAGAGACTTATGTAGGGTTTACTGTGCTTTATGCAATAAGTCTGATGTATGCCAGCGTGCTTTTGGTTCTCACAAGAACAATCCCCCCGACCTACACCTTTGCTTTTCCTTTTATGGTATGTGGGGGGTTTATACTTGCGATGCACGGTATACTGATAGTGGCCACAGACAACAGGGCAAAACTAGTAGAAGAACTTTTACCAGACGCCCTTATGTTATTGGCCGCAAACATACGTTCAGGCCTAACTATAGACAAGGCACTTCTAGTATCCGCACGCCCCGAATTCGGCCCATTGGAAAAAGAGTTTAGAATAGCAGCGAAGGAGACTTTGTCCGGCGTAACAATAGAGAATGCTTTATTTAAGATATCAGAGACTTTCAACTCCAGTATATTGGATCGTTCTGTAGAGCTTTTATCAGAAGGTTTGAAAAGAGGCGGAGACCTTGCTAAGTTATTGGAAAACCTCAGCGACGATATACGTCAGATAAAGATGCTGAAAAAAGACGTACATGCCATGGTGCTGATGTATGCCATATTCATATTTTTTGCTGCAGGTATAGGCGCACCGCTGCTTTACTCCATCTCGGGTTTTCTGGTAAAAACAATGGGTGAGATAGGCGCTGCAGTGGGTGCAGAAGAATCTTTGCCTACCTTCACAGGCCGTATGCCGCTTGCTGTGCCACATCTAACACAAATAAGTGCAGAATTCCTGGACATGTACGCACTTCTGGCTCTTTCGATAACATCGATATTCGGCGGTTTGTTAATAGGACTAGTGCAAGAAGGTTCTGAAAGAGCTGGTCTTAGGTTCATCCCATTTGTGGTTTTCGTTAGCATCTCTGTATATTTTATATCCAAGACCCTTATAGAGATTGCTTTTGCTGGAATAACAATATAAATAATACTTATATTGCGCCAAAAGAAAATTAGTTATAGGTGAAACACTTGAAGAAGAAAGGACAATCCGCAATGGAGTACCTAATGACTTACGGGTGGGCTATACTAATAGTCATAGTAGTAGTTGCGGCCCTGTATGCTATGGGTGTGTTCAAAGGAGGAACAACAGTAGCTTGTAGTCCGTGCTTTGGCGGAAGTGATGTGGCTTACGTGGACCATAACGCCCAAAGTCTAGTGGTTAGATGTGGCCCAAGGGACCTCACAATAAACACAACATACAACTGTCCATCAGGACAACAAGTAAATATTGATATTTCAGCATGCGGTTGGACAAACAACGAGTGTGGTGTCGACCTATCGTATGTTGTAACAGAAACTGGTTTGTCGCACACAACATCAGCTACTTTGAGACTTCAACAATAAAGACAGACATTAACCGTATGTAACATCCATTGCAAAAATAAAGTAAATCGAACGCAGAGTTTGGAATTTTTTATTTATTTTTAATATTATTTTTCTTTTACGCAGCTTTCTATCCACTGTTCAACATCTGGAAATGTTTTAGAATCGATCATCTCTACTACTGGCAGCTCATACGAATGCAGTTCCTTTATCCGCTCGACTATCCTTTCAAATTTATCGGCCCTCGTTTTCATCCAGACGAATATTTCAACGGAGCTTTCAAGCTTGTCTTCCCACCAGTAGGCCGACTTAACAGGAAACATGTTCGCGCAGGCCACGAGCTTTTCTTCGAGCAATCTCTCGACAATCTTTTTGGCCTCTTCTTCGTTGGCCGCTGTGAAAAACACTATACTAACCATTCTATCAACTGACAATAGTAATTCCGAGCTCAGATATATTTAATTATTTAATTTTTAAAGTTTTCAATATCTAAAATTTATTTGTGATTGAATGCGCGGGAAATATCTGGCCCCATTTTTACCATCGTCCATACCAATAGTACGGGAGATGTTGAATGTAGCTGATATAACTTATGGAGACAGGGTATACGATTTGGGTTATGGCGACGGCAGATTCCTTTTTATTTCAGTACGCCCACCTTATAACGCAAAAGCTGTGGGTATCGAACTCAACAAAAAGAATGTGGCATTCGTTGAAAGACACTTAGAAAACTACGACCTTAACCGCAGAATCGAAACAATCGCCGGTGACGCAAGAGATTATAGTATCAGCGGTGCTGACATTGTAACTCTTTATTTAACTACAAAGGGGAACTTTGCACTAAAATCTATGCTGGAAGAACAACTTAAAGGCAGCGCACGAGTGGTGTCTCACGATTTTCCAATATTGGGGTGGAACCCTTCAGAGATCCATAACATAGTGGCTCCTATTGCTGATTTTGGGCCTTTGGTGGAACATACGATATATCTTTACGAGATGAATAAGATTAGAGAACGAGACTAGCCATAATTTTTATTTAAATGCATCCTTTTTGCTTTTAAGTACAATATAAGAGAAAAGCGTTGTGAATATAGCTGTTGTATAAAGTTCTAGCCCGACAGCCATCCCTATTATAGCAGCTAGCCAAATTAAAGCAGCTGTTGTCAACCCGCCTACTTTACCTCGATCTTTTGTTATCACACCAGCACCCAAGAATCCAATACCTGTCATTATGCCGCCCAGCACAAAGCCTTCGAATTCAGCCGCTATAGTCGAGACAAGCGTGGTTGCACACCCTATTAAGATAAGAGTCCTAGGACCAATGAACCTATTTTTTTTCTGCCTTTCTTTGCCAAGTATAAACATCAGCAAAGCACATACAATTATTTTGAATATTATAGACATTTCGTTCAATAACATAACCATTATTAAAATTTCTATTGTTTATATACTATACGGCATTATTTTTTGTAATAAATGTTGGTCAATATGATAAAGATACCTATAAAAATTAGAATATCGACTATGGTAAAATAAAACTCCATATTCTCACAGCCTAAGATACCTGTTCCCAAACTTTGAAATCCAAGACAGACCTTCTTTGCAACGTCTTTAATCGAGACGCCAAAAAGTGAAAGAATAAAATCCACTAAAACATCGAATATCATCTTATCACCTTAAAATTTTTAACCTGAAATTTATTTGTTCAGCACAAAATTTGTTCAGTACAAAATAATTTATTATACCCTGACAAAATCATAAATATATGCCAGGACTTTTACCGTTCTTTGTCGTATTGCTAGCCGGGTTGCTATTCTCCGAGATATTCAAGAGGCTTCATCTACCTTATGTAAACGCACTGATACTCGCTGGGATACTCATCGGGCCGTTCTTATTGAACCTTATAGAAATCGACGAAACGGTCACGTTCTTAGGGTCTATCGGCGTTGTCTTCTTGATGTTCATCGCAGGCAGCGAAGTAAAGATAGAATCGTTAAAAAACATCGGGAAAAACATAATTGTGTTGTCAGCGCTTAACGGGATTGTGCCATTCATAACTGGCTTTAGCATCGGTTTGCTATTCGGTTACGACTATTTCACATGTATAGTTTTGGGTACAATATTTGTTTCTTCCTCTATCGCAGTCATCATCCCGTCACTAGAATCGAACAGGCTGTTAGACACAAAAATCGGCAGAACAATCATATCTGCCACGGTTTTTGAGGACATAGGTAGCTTAATCTTGTTGGCAGTCATATTACAAAGCTTCACCCGACAAACTCCGCTTCCATTACCAGTTTATGTCCCCACGATAATATTATTGATAGTCGCACTGAAAGTTATCATACCCGAAATCCAAAAGAAGTATTACCGCAAGAAAAAAGGTAAAGACCTGTTCGAGAGCGAATTGAGGTTCGTACTTGTAACCCTGATAGCAACTGTTCTATTGTTTGAGCTATTAGGTATGCATTCAATAATAGCTGGGTTTGTCATAGGTATTTTGCTTGGAGAAGCGATAACAGGAAGGATCGAAGAGAAAATAAGAACTATTAGTTATGGTATTTTCATACCCACCTTCTTCCTGATAATAGGCATGAGA
>Ga0209636_10001138_pt1 | contig 26706 bp, 20 predicted proteins | sample DeeMarSWOR152_54_FD_187464 | JGI IMG/M metagenome (GOLD analysis project Ga0209636, IMG submission 187464) | Marine sediment microbial communities from White Oak River estuary, North Carolina - WOR-1-52-54 (SPAdes) (version 2) | ecosystem: Environmental > Aquatic > Marine > Intertidal zone >...
TCAATTTTTACAGTCACGACGGTATATCCTCGAAACAGGATTACGGATTAAACCCTATGCCAAATGTGAAATCAACAGGCCTTTTGCTTGATTTTCATTCTACGGTAAAAGCCACCGGGCCTGCCAGGATAGTATAACCATCACAGCACAGAAAATAGGCAACCCAATCTCCTTCAGTCAATGGCCACTGCGGAGCGCCTGTGTCCTTGTTGAATTCAACGCTGCCGTCAGTAGGTCCACTGCCCCCGGGCCATTGCGTGCCATTGGTATATAACCACACCGTTGACGGGACACTGCCGGGAGTTTGCCACGGCCGATAAATACCTATCCAGTCAGTCGTGTTGCCCGGGCCGTTACTGAAGCTTGCAAAAATCGGCTCACCACGTGTATAGACGTCCTTATTCAAACTCAGTTCCGGGCTGACGTCTTGTGTCATAAAGCTCCACACATCACCGGTGGTAGTGCTACTGCTTGAGACCTCATCAATCCGCCAGTAATAGGTAGTTAAGTACTCCAGAGTCCCTGGCTCAAAGCTGGTCTCGTTCTGATTGCCCTGAAATTCACCAACACCCGGTGTCGGATTTTTCCCGAAGTAAACATCATGAGAAACCGCCCCGGCACCAGCCATCCAGCTCACATCTACATTGATACTCACATTCCCCGCTCCATCTGCAGGCACAGGGCCGGTGGCCTTGGTTGTCGGTGGGGGTGTCTCCAGAATAAACGTGGATACGACCGCCCTATGATCCGATGGCCATGGGGACACGCTGTTGCGACCATCCAGCTCCTCGGAAGAAGTGCACATTACATTGTCGCCGCTGAAGTAAACAAAATCAATCCGGTCGTAAACATCATACGGTTCTTGAGCTGGTTTCGGCGTCCACGTAATCCCTGGCTCATCATATGCAAATGCAGGAGGATAGGTACGGTTGTCCGGATGAACAGACCGATAAGAATCTGTCAACCCGCCGGCCGCGCACTCTTGTGAACATTTCCAGGGCACGTCCGCGTAGTCCAGATGTGATGCCACGTTAAAATCACCTGTCAAAAAGCAGGGTTTCCCAGTGGCGATATAAGAAATCATGTTGAGCAGAATCTGGTTCAAAACCGGCCACTGTGCCTGTAGTTCTGCCTGCAGTGCCGCCTGAACGTCCGGCAACTGGTATGGGCCATAAGGATATGGCGGTAAGTGACAATTAAATACATAAACATCCTGACCGGATGGCAAAGTAATCGTCACCGCTTGCCCATAACCCCAGCCTTGCACCGCTGTTATCGGATAACGACTTAACGTCCACGTTCCTTCATCATAGTAAAAACCCAGACTATTGGCTATCCCAACAAAATTAGACGCCTCTTGTAGACCAATTATATCTGCCCCAGAATTCTGAATTGCTTCTACACATTTATTCCAACTGTCGCCGCCGCCCCACATATTGAAGGTCATTACCTTAATACTTGTCTGCTCAGGCTCCCAGCCTAAAGATGCCAACGCATCTTCCAGCTTGTCAATGCCCTTCTCCAATTTCTTTTGCGACTGTTCCTCATGCTGTATTGCCGAATGAATCTTCTGCTTGGCTTTGACTATGTCGCCTTTTTTCAAATCACCGTAATCTCCACTTTCGAGCAATTCCTCCAGAGCATCAAAAGCCAATTCTTCTTTCTCCAACAGCTCATTAACTGCCTCCAGCATCTGCACCTTCTCAGCAATGGCATCGTTGATGCTCGCAACAGCTACTTCATAAGGCTGGAAAATAGCTCCATTTGCATCAGTTTCCAAAATAGGAAAGTCCTTATCACTGTCAGTGCTCACAAGGTCGAGTGGATTGAAACTCATCGCCTTAATACCTGCCAACTCAGACTCCCAGCCTAAAGCTGCCAGCGCATCTTCTAACTTTCCAATACTTTTCTCCAGTGCAACACCACACTGCTCTTGGTGCTGAATCGCAGAATGAATTTTCAGTTTAGCTTGGACTATGTCGCCTTTTTTCAAATCACCGTAATCTCCACTTTCGAGCAATTCCTCGAGGGCATAATATCCCTGTTTTTCTCCCACCAGCATTCGGCCGACTTCTTCGAGCATCTGCTCCTTTTCGGCAATGGCATCCCCAATGCTCCTAACAGCAATTTCATAAGGTCCAGCTATGCTCGCTATATCCTCTGCCGACAGAACACGATTGTAGATGCGGAAATCATCTATCGTGCCTTTAAAATATCTCCCACCCCACAGCCCATCGCTGGCAATAAGAGTAACACCATCAAACTCTTCTATAGAATGGCCTAACACATTTGTTGCTGAAGCATCGTTGAGATACATGGTTGCCTTTGTTGGCTCTATTACGAGGGCGACAAAAACCCATTCGTTATCCGGTATAAAGAGTCCGGAATCCCAATCCCAGCCACTCGGGTCATCATTCCAGTTGTAACCTAAGTGATGATTAACTGTCCAACCCTCGCCATGTCCAAAACAAAGACCAGCCACAGTCCTTCCGTCTCGGCAAAATACTATACCTGTATCAGCCTCCGGCTGTTCACCGTTTCGCTTTATCCACGCTGATATTGTTACTGTATTCGAGTTGAGGTTAAGGGGAGGAATTGATACATAATCATTAATTCCATCAAAGTCCAGCGCTGTACCTGTCACTCCGCTAACCCAGTCACCGGGCGCCATATTACGCAGCGTACCGTCATGGCTGCTGCCGAAGCTGCCGCTGTTTTCGGTAGTGCGCGTTGCATTGGGGTCATCAAACTCGTACCAGACGACAAGATTAGGTTCAGCAGCGCCGGCTGTGCTTGTCAGAAATAGACCCAGCAGAAATACCAATATTACCAGCCACTTTTTCAGATGAGTTTTCTTGCGCATTTTCAACCTCCTTTAATTTTATCAGTGAAATTCCTTCTCACTCGCATTGTTACCCTCGCTCCTGCTTGCTTGGATGATACGAGCAAAAAATTACCACGTTTTCCGCAAACTAGCCGCAACATCCCTGAAAATCGGCAAATACATCATCTATTATAAAGCCAACCTTGTCAAGCGAAAATTTGCAAAAACACCCCTGAAATTCGCCTATCAAGGCACATTATAAAAGAAAATCAAGACTATCAGCTTTATACGTCGTAGATCTCCTATACCGACCGCTGGCCTCTTCTACGTCTTACAGCCGCAAGGTCAAAATGGAGAGAAATCCAGGTTTAAGTTTTTCAAATTACATACTTTCTGCTATTTTCAATTATATTATCTGTTTGTTTAGAAACATCCCGAACATATCTTGTGACAAGCTAAATACAAAACAGTTGTATTTTTGGTTGTATTTTAGGAATAGCAAAAATTCTTAGCTTTTCATAACTGTCAAAACTATAGGTTCTTATGATAATGATATGTTCGGGAGTGCAAACGTATGTTCAATACGATGACCGGCTTTTTTGTCGATCGGTTCAAAATTCCTAAGTTTTACACGCTTATCATGAGGTATAGTGTCATTCAGCAGGAGATACTTTTGACGCTTAGTTTTTGCAAGAGGTCATTTAAAATGTTTACATTTTTTGCAATTTTTAAAGTCTTTGATATTACAGACCTTATGGATTTGCTGTTTTTGTGGTTTTATGAGATATTTAACCTTCAGGTTGTAGTAAGGTTGTATGGATTTCACCCACTAGTTACACTCACAAGGTTATCACGCAGAGGCAATAAGAAAGTTGATTTTCAAGATAGTTTTGATATTCTATTGAGAAAAGAGGCTTAGGGACATAATATACAATGTTATGTGGGAAATCCTAGATTAAAAACATAGGCTGAATGAAAAAAGTGAAAAATCAAATCTTAGATCCTGAGAAAATAGTTGCTAAGCTTGGCCCTTTTTCCCCACATCAGACATATGAGTTTGAACCCGAATTTCAACCTGAGTTGCCACGTAAAATACCTGGCCGATTGCGGCACGGAACATATGAAACAAAGTTTAAACAGGGGCTATATGCAGCATTCGGGACCGGCGTGTTCTGTGTTGGGTTTTCTCTTTTCAGTTTTGTTAAAAAAGTTGGTTATTACATTCTGCCGCTGGGATACCTTGACTGGATTGGCTATGGTATTATTGCGGTTGTAGTATTGGCATGGGTTCTTCGCCAATTCCGACTTGGGCGTTACAATTATGTTCGGCGCGGTATTCCAATAATAGCACGAATTCTTGATACTAAGAAATTATTTGGTGAAGGAGTAATCAAAGAGTTAAAGTTTCTTTCCCTCATAGAGTTCAAACACCCCCAAACAAACGAGATGGTTTATACTTCGATAGCCTCACCTGAGGTTGCGAACACCTCAAAACCAAACGCTTATGACACTATCGTTAAAACCGGTGACTATGTTACGGCTGTCTATCTGTGTGACAAACTTGATAAGACGTTGCAAATCTATGGATATATGGGGCTTAATCCTGACGTAGACTTCATACGAAAAAACGGTGAAAGAATCACAGAACACTTTTCGCTGGGCAAGACACTTGCATGGCTCTGCGGTATTGTGGTATTATTCGTCCTGTTTGTTGGTTTGATATATACCATTGGTTTTTATTTTCCAACTGAGTTTAATCCCTGGCACTTCTTCGGAGCGGTACTCACGGTAGCAATAATTGGAGCATTTGTAGGTTTAGTCTTGAGGGCAAGGTATAAGCCAAAAGATGGGGTGAAAGGACCGGGGTTTCTGGCAAGCGGTTTTACGGGTTTCGTACTCGGTGTGTTCCTTGCTCTCATCATACTTCCATTAATCAATAGCATAAGCGACCGTAACAAGCCAGAGTACCAAGACATTGAAGTAGTCGAATTTTGGAAAGAGACTTGGAACTTTATCGTTCGCGACTATCAAATCGAGTATCGACTATTAGATGAAGTGAAAACCGACAAGCGGGCTTGTATGCTTGAGCACATGATGCGTTTCAAGGAATCAATGGCAGGTGTACTTGAAATTCGTACAGGACTCTTAGGTTGGAGGTGGATCAGCAATATATGGCCAGCAGTGTTGGTGCGTGTGGACGAGAAAGGACGGGGTTGGGCATTAACAGCTGAGCAAAGGCTGGCTCTCCGAGAAAGCAAGCCTGATGAACTGCCGTTCGAGGTTGATCTTGCAATTGACCGAGGTAAAGATGGTTTTATGCCGCTCAGTAATACATTAAGACAACACGTAATTCAGAAATCAACAAACCCTGATGTCCCCGCTAATGCCAACTCAAAGTAAATCATAGATTCATCGGTGTATATTTTTGATTGGTTTTAGGTTAGGGATTAACGCTCAACTCTCTCAATGTATGCCAAAAATCAGACGCTTCTTTACCACTCTAATTCTTCAAGGATTAACCAATGAATAGGAATATATGATCTAACTTTTAGCTGTCGAAATCCTTTCTCAATTCTTTGTATTTCGGACGCATCTTTTTGGGGTCAAGAAAAGTCCTCATGAACCTCCACACCTCAATGAAGCAACCAGTCTCCTTTGTCTTGCAATTTTTCTCCAACTTCGCGGCAGAAATTGAGATGACAATACTAAAATTAGTCCAATACCAAAATGATGAGTAGTACAAAATGCAATACCTGCGGTGACAAGAACAATCCAAAGAGCCAGTTGTATCTTTTCCAAGGGGATGTTTTTCTTAGAAACCTGCTTTTTCAATCGTTTGTGGGTAACAATCGCTGCTACCACTATAAGAGTACCGATACCCAAATATACAGCGAGGACCAAATAAACTAAGATCGGCATTTGACCTCCTATGGTGATTTCTGTTCTCCTATTTGGAGTACGAGTCAGCGAAAAAAGGACAGCTGCTTCTCCAAGGTAGGGAGCATGGGTCATATTTGAAAGTATTCGTGGGCCAGCAAGAGTGCCATTCAGTAAAGGCCATGAAAGTACAATTGCTTCAGTAGTTAATGGATAAGCATGGTCGAAACGTCCATTTGCTCTCGCTGCTCCAAGCCCAAATGCGGTTGCTGCTGCACCAAAGCCTGCTATTACGGGGCCGGAGTCAACATCCATGTACCAATCGCTGTTGGGTTCACCTTTTCGAAATTCTCTGAAACCAACAACCGTCCAACGCTCTTGCCAAAAATGCTTTTCAAAACTGTCGTACAGCTGCTTAGAGTATTCAGGCCATAAGGCTGGTGCCCAAACAGTAGCCCATTGGCTTGAACAACCACGAGCTAAACCAATATAGCCGCTATCTGCATTAGCTCTATATGGCGGAAGTCCGGTTGAATCAACCAATTTTCCTTGGAATCCTCGAATTGAACGCCTAACAAAGTTAGAATGATCGGTGCCAAGAACCGAATCAGCCCGATTTATTGCTGCAATTGCCGAAACAACGCTGGTTGGATAACACTGGCAGGGATAATCGTCTAACAATCCGTAAGGCGATTCATCCAGTTCTTTTGATAAAGTTTCGACCTGGTCTCGCAGAAGGGGTAGATATTTTTTGTCACCGAGCAACTTTTCGTAGCTTGTCAGAGCACTAATTAGAAGCATACGATAGAACACATTTTCCTGATGGAGATAGTTTTCTCCCCAATGTTGTTTTACCCAACTGGCATGGCCCGGATCTGCGACCAACTCAGTTGCTGCTTTGATAGCACCAGCTGCATATACTTTCGGAGCGGCATATGACGGGTTTTTGCTTTGATCCCACGCCTCCTGAAGGGATTCTGTCGCCCACAGATAAAAAACTGACCCAAACACCGGCCACTCAGTTCCGGCGATATCATCAACATTAAGTTCCTTTGCTCGGCCTGATGCGACTCGCTCTCGTGCCCATTTCTCATACTTTGGCGAAAGTGAGCGGTGTGACCAAAACGCAATCTGTGGAATTCCATCTTCCTTTAAATGGGGATCTGCTAAATAGTATGTCATTAGACAAAAGGGTATGATAAAGAAATAAAGCGATAAAAATACCAGAATAGCGATGTTGCCGTAACGACAAATAACAGTCGGACGAAAAATAGTAAGTTCTGCATTAGCATGTGGGTCTAGCCAACTCATCTCATTCCTATTTATCAATATTTATGCGGTGACACAGGTATACTTATTTCCAAAATACATTAATTGGTATTGGCTTACGAGTTATGTTATCACGAAAGAAAAATTGAAACAATTCATAGAACCAAACTCTTCTTCCAATATTATTATACCAAAACATGGCTTTGCGAAGACTCTTATCTTTATGAAAAAGCCAACGAAGAATAGCTTTAGGTCGAGTTTGTAATATCAACTCTAACAATTTCACATAGAATATGACTTTCCAAGGTCTAAGGTTCGCCATTTCCATAATTTGATGCTTATAGTCCCATTTTGTTTGGTCAAGTTGAATAATATTTTTGTCCTTAATCTGTTCATAAAACGGAGTCCATTTGTGCGGTGTAACATAGACCAATTGAATTTGATCCGGGTCGTATTCAATCAGATGTTTTAAACTATTATAAAAATCCCTTGTCCTTTCTTCACCAAACCCAACAACATAAGTAGCCATAGAAAGGATGTTATGTTTTCTCAATAATTGAATAGCTTCCTTGTCTTTTCTTATGGAGCTATTTTTTTTGATTTTTTCTAAAACAGCTTCTTCGTAATTCTCTATACCTAACAAAAATCTTTCAAAACCAGCCTGTTTGTATAAATGGAGATACTGGGCATCTCTAACTATATTATCGGCTCGTATTGAACCAACTAAAATAACTGGGAGTTTTTTGGCAATTAATGCTTCTAGGAATTCGATCCATACTCTTTGATTTGTAGAAGGATTTTCATCAGCAAAATTTATGACTTCAATCCCATACCGATGATGAAGCATTTCGATTTCGTCCGCTAATAATTGAGGCTTTCTGTGCCGCCATTTTTTCCAAAATATGCTCTGCCCGCAATAACTACACGGATAAGGACAACCTCTCGAGAATTGAATAACAACAGCTTTCTTTTTTCCCCAATATGTATACTTGTAATCCCCCATTAATTCCCATCCAACTCTATAAGCATCTAAATTTTTTATAAGCTCTGCAGGTGGTGTTTTTGTGACCACATGATCCAACCTAAAAGCGATTCCTTTGACGTTTTCTAAATCCAGTTTATGCTCTAATGCATACAACAAATCTAAGATGACTTGTTCTCCTTCGCCGCAGACCACAAAATCGATTTGTGAATGGCTTTCTAATATTTCTCTCCAGTGGAAAGTCGGGAAAACCCCTCCGATGATAATCGTTATCTCGAGTTTTTCCGACTTAATTAGTTTCGCAATATCATTGATTATTGGTTGTGCAGAAGTTGAGCCTGAATGTCCTAATAGAACTACGTCCGGGTTAAATTTAAGGGTTTCATGTGTGATTTCATCAAGCGGTAAATTTCCAAAATCTGCATCTAATAATTTTACGTTGTAACCGTTGTCGATTAACGGGCCACCGATTGCAAGTAATCCCAAAGGAGGTAAATGTTCCTTTGGTAAACGACTTCCAATTGACTTATGTGGTGGATTTATCAATAAAACTTTCATTTTTCAAACCTTCTAATTGTTGTGTGTCTTTCTGTAAATATTGAGTAATGAAAAGCTAAAACCTGGCAGAATTTTTTTCAAATTTGTTAAAAACAGTTAAGAATTTGTGAAAAACTCGATTTTTCTGTCCAATAGTAAAATTTTCTTTAAAATATTGTCAGCTTTTGCTGATTTATTCGTCTCTTTTATAAATGCTATGTTCAAGCAGGAGCTTTTGGTTGGACAGATGCAATAGTAAAAAACTAGTTTTTTCAAAAGGTAATATAGATAGATTTGCATATACTGAATTGGTAAGGAATTATTCCGCACGTATATTCGCAATCTGTTTTAGCATGCTTTCCAACAAAGATGATGCTGAAGATATTACTCAACAGGCTTTTCTTAAAGGTTTTACTGACATAAAACAACTTCGTGATTTAGATAAATTCGGAGCATGGATAACACAAATTGCTAAACATATGTGCCTGGATCTTTTGCGGAAAAGAAAACTAAATAAAATTGCATTAAAACAAATTGCCACTGATTATGTAAAAGATGAATCAACTTATGACCAGGACAAATACACCAGACTTCAATCCGCACTGATGCAGTTAACTGAAGAATATAGGCTTCCTCTGCTCCTCTATTATTTCGACGGACAGAGCACAAAAAGTATTGCAGAGTCATTGGAGATAACTACCGCTACTGCACAAACCCGTTTGAGCAGGGCTAGAAGAAAATTACGACAATTATTAAGCACCAAAAGGGGTACAAGATGAAAATAACTTGTGAAAAAATAAGAGATAAACTTGCTGATATGATTAACGATCATCTTGATCCTAAAGATGATACTGTATTGGCAAGTCATTTAGAACAATGCCCTGAGTGTAGTAAGTATTATCATGATTTACAAACTGATGATCAGGTACTACGAGAATTTGCAGATTCTATGCAGCCAACTCTAACTAGAATTGAAACTAATATAAGCAAGAAATTAGAAACAACAAAAATCAAAACTATTTCTCTTCAGAAAAATAACATCCTAAGATTCGCTGTTGCCGCAGTAATATTAATTGGAATTATTGTCACTTTAAATCAATTTGGCATAATATTAGATGGAACTAGCACTGCCTGGGCAAAAGTATCACAAATCATTCTTGAAATCCGAACAATAACTTTCAATATTGTTATAGGGAAAGGGCCTGTTGTTTCTTGTATAGCAAGTGAAGGAAAACTTAAGCAAAAACTCCCGAGCGGTATTGAAGCTATATTTGATTATGACAAGAGCAAAATCTTAGTGATTAATCCGAATGATAAGACAGCTATGACTATAGAGCTAAGCGGTCTGCCAATAATGCCTTCTAATTTATTCGAAAATTTAAAATCTACTATTGAAATACTGAGAGAATACCCTGATACAATTGTCAAACGACTCGGTAAAAAGGAAATCAATAATGAAGAAACCACAGGAATCCATATCTATATAGATGAAAGTCTAGATATTAAAATATGGTATAACACAAAAGACAATATGCCAGCTTTGATTATAGCTGAAAATATGATAGGACAAACAAACGTTGTCTTTAGCAACTTCAACTTTGATGTCATTGTAGATGAGTCTGTATTTAATCTGGACATTCCAGAAAACTATACAGAAATCGAATCTACAAAAATGGATTTCAAAAATCTCACAGAACAAGATCTAACCGAAGGACTTAGAGTGTGGGCAAGTTTAATGGAAAATAAATTTCCTGAAAAACTTGATCTGGCAATTATACAAGAACACTCTAAGGTTATTGAGCAAAAGCTAACCGCAAAAGGAATATCAGATATAGAGAAAGCTCTGACAGTAATAAAAATCATGCGATGTCTTATGTTCGTACAGCAAATTCAAACCGATTGGTATTATTATGGTGATGGTGTGGAATTAGGTGACATAAACACGGCAATCTTTTGGTATTTACCCAAGGGATCAACAACATATCGAGTGCTCTATGGGGATTTGCACATTGAAAACACTGAGTCTCAAGATCTGCCAAAAATACATTAAAAATCGTTTTTTGCAGTTAGGATTTTGCTTAAATCACTCAGGAAACATTAAACATGTATAATATATTTGAAAAACCATGGATGCTGTTAATTGTAGCTGTTGTTGTATTATTTATTATTTTTATTGTTCGTACATTTAAACCCGAAAAAAAACGATGGTGGCAACTAATGATACCCTTCATAATTGCAGTCTCAGCGTTTGCGATAGACATATTTGTTGAGACTGACCTGGAAAGTATTAATAGGATAATCAAAAGCTGTATTAAAGCCTCAAAAAATGAGGATGCTAATACAATCGGTACTTTTATAGCATCGGACTACCATGATTCTTTACACCAGGATAAAAAAGAATTAATGATCTATTGCAGAACTGTTCTCTCAGAACCAGCGGTAAAAAGATTTGTAATACTGAATAAATCCATAAAACTATCATCACCCAATGCAACTGTTCTTCTTAAAGGCTTTTTATTTTTTGATGAGGAAAGCCGGTTTTACAAAGAGCTAAGGCCAGCAATGGTAGTTGAGTTTGAATTAGATCTAAAAAAAAACTCTAATAAAAAATGGCAAATAAACCGTGGTGAACTTTTAGAAATAGATAACCAGCCTATTGACTGGGACAGTTTTCAGGAAGCACTCCAATAAATCAACCGCTCTATATCTATCCCACTTTTTTATTAAATGACTACAAAAGTTATATCTGCAGCGAGTTCTAGATTGGCTGGTAATTTTGGAGGAAAAAGCTTGAATTTAAAGATGGGCTTGATATTCTACTTGCAAATCGGAAGGTAGAAAAATTGTTTCTAAAAGCGTTGAAATGGTAAATGCCAGCCTGAAGAGCAAAAGCCAAATAACTAGGAGATAGTCGATGTCCGTTATTGCAATCACACTGGCTTGTCTGTTGATTTCAGTCATATGGAATATACTTTTTTGGGACAGGTCTTACGGTATCTCTATGCCTATTTTTGCAGCCATAGTTATTTCTTTTCTTCTGTGGTTAAAAAGAACAAGCTTGTCCAAAGCCAAATTAACCTTGACCATCCACCTATTTCTTCTGGCATATCTCTCCATTTGTGTTTCTTGTTATAGGAATAGTCTAATTCTTTATGCTACGATTCCAACTACCCTCCTTGGTCTCGGTGCCTTTGTGTTTATTGGGCAGGAAGGTTATTTATTCTCTAATTGCGTAGGAGTGGTAGAATCTTTAGCTAAAAAGATATTTGGTGCGATTTTCGCTGCTCCTGATGCAATTGGTGAAGCGTTTAATAAACTTACAGGAACCGGTAAAGCTTCACGAGAAGCTATAAAAGTTTTCATAGGAATTCTTGTTTCTATTCCGTTTTTAGTAGTGTTTACTTGGCTCTTTACTTCAGCAGACCCAATCTTCGAAAAACACCTACGGAATTTCTTCGATTTCATCTGGGAGCCAGATCTTTTCAAAAGAGGTGCTGTAATTATTTTCATGTGGTTTCTTTTCTGTGGTTACCTTGCTCGGACTGCAAAAGATTCCTCATTGGAATCGTATCTTAACCGAACTAAGCCAAAGCAGAACTACGATGGCATCATCGTTTTCGTCTTTCTTCTAATGAACAACCTTCTTTTTCTCTCTTTCATTATTATTCAGTTGGAATACCTCTTCGGAGGGGCAGAGGTAATTAGAAATACACCCTTTACTTACGCGGAATATGCTCATAGAGGTTTCTATGAGTTCTGGGCAACTGTTATACTTGTTTCAATAATTATCATTTATACCGACTATAGACTTCGAGAGCAGAAGGGGTATGTCCGACGTATAGTTGAATGTGCATGGATTGCAATGGTCTGTCAAACTTTTGTGATTATCGCCTCGGGTTTTAAACGAATTCTGGTGTATGAAGAAGCCTATGGCTATACGTATCTTAGGATTCTAGTTGCCCTGTTTCTACTTTGGATGGCAGGCACCTTTATACTTTTTATTCTGAAAATCATTCGGATGAAATCTCTCTCTTGGCTCATTAGCAGTGGGTTATGTTTGGCTTTTGTATTTTTGGTTTTTGTGAGTACATTTAGCATAGACAAATTTATCGCCCGAAGAAATATTGATCGATACCTTAAGCAAGGTAAAGAGCTAGATATTGAATACCTTTCATGTTTATCGACCGATGCCTACTCAGAGATCAAGCGTCTTACAATGGAAACAAAAGATGAAGATATTCAAAAATCAGCAGAGAATATCCTTTTGCAACTGCGCGAAACAGCAGAGAAAAATCTTCAGCATTGGGCTTCGTGGAATCTCAGCCTATCTAAGGTTGAACGATAAGAAAAGGGGAATATACACACAGCCGCAAGTAAGAAAAGGGAATAAAGCGGATGGGTTGAGCGTGTTAATATTTAGAGTGAACTCAACCATAGTACGTCCAATCCGTTGTCTGTGCCATAGAATATCCATCAGATATATAAATCCGATGATCTTGGAGGTTGAGCAACGGTCATTTAAAATGTTTACATTTTCTGAAGATTTTTTAAGTCTTTGATATTGCTAATCTTATGGATTCACGATTTCTGTGATTTTGAGCGCTATTTGGCATTTTGGTTGTAGTGCAGTTGTATACGCCAAGGAAGCTAATACGAACAACTATTATCGATTAAAACAGTTAACTCCCTCTTCGCCACCAGAAGAACCACGCTAAGAGAAGGATGGTATAAGTTCCCACAAGAACAATCGCTGTAAACGCAATCCGTGCAAAATGGAGAGGTCTAAAAGCCCACCATAAAAGAATTAGGTGCCCCAATACAATGGTGATTGCGATGCAAATGCCGATAAGGGCTTTCCACAGAAAGTCTAAGACGCCACTGTCCTCAAGCCATATAAGAAACCGCTTCATAAAACCATCAACAAACAACGGTACAATGTTATGTCCGCAAGGCCTGGCAATCAACAAAAAATAAGAAACATTGTGCTTTAAGCCACTTCTGACTAAACTGAGCCTATCAATGAGGCCCAAATCCAGCAAATTGTCAAACCTCTCACAGAGTTTTAGGATGACCTTTGCATGGGTGACGAGCACATCTGTCAGCCCGAATTTAGCTACAATCTGTGGGCCGCTGTAACGCTTTTTCATGAGTATAATCTCTTTTCTTTGGCTTAAATAATACACCAAATTAATTGATTCTACTCTCAGTAAAAACTGGGCCGATTTTCGGGCGGCAGAGCACATTAGTTTTCGCAAGATATTATACCTCCCAGTTCAATTTTTTGGAGTTAAGATAATAAAAGCGCCCCAACAAGTGAGCTGTGACCATGGCCAAATAAATTAAAACCACACTAAAAGCATAAGAGAAAATGCGTGACTGAGACATGCTCCAAGCTATTAAGACAACCAAGGCACCAAGACCACAGAACAACAGAACCAACCCGCAATATGGAAAGAACGTGCTGAATATCGAGCCAACGATTAATACCGGATTCAACGCATAGAAAGAATCAAATAAGACCATTGATAACAATATCATCGGGAAAAATATAATCCCGGCTACCAACAACAGCCCGAACACAAAATCAAGTTGTTTGGTTACAAGAAAATATATGGGAAACGGCGCAAAGCATACCGCAACACATGTAAATACGCGTATCATTTGGCATATACAATCCCATTTGTCAGGTGGACATGGTTGTCCCCAGATATCAGGGGCACGAGTGCCACCTGCTGCACTATCACGAACACACTCTGCAAGGTAATAAAAGATATAACCCACAAAAATTATGCAAAACCCCAGAGACAAAAGGCGGAAAAGACAAAAAGGATCCAAAAGAATTAAGAACGAAAAGAATAGTGTACCAGAGAAGAAAAGCAGGAGATGGATTATGCCAGACACACTTGATGGATAGAGAAATGCGTCGAGAAGCCGCGGCGGCTGGCGGACGGGCTGTTTTTCTATTTTTCCCGGTGCTTCAATTTGTTCGTGAGTCAATTCAAAGCCATTCGCGAATATCCTGCTTGGTTTGACAGACTCTTGGGGCGGTTCTTTTTTAAGTCGGAGTTCTGGAACAGATGAAGAGGAATCAAGCTGTCTGTCAGAGGGCGGTTCTTTTCGGTGGCTTGTGGAATTCAAACTCTTTGTCTTCGGAACAACAAGCAGATTTTTGCATTTTGGGCATTTTCCCTTTTTGCCAGCGTGGATATCAGGGACATTTATTTTCTGACCACAGTTTTTGCAGCTAAACTTAATCACAAAAAGGTATTCTTCTTTTCTGAAAGCGGTTTTTTTACTACAATTCCTACATAGAAGTTCTGCCATAATCGTGCATATGCAAAGGCTGTTAAACTTCTTGATTATTTTAATCATCAAATTATAATTAAGCAAGGACATAAGTTTTTGAATTAGTTATGTTTATCGCAAATTAAGTAGGAGGCATTTGACTATGTATACTACCCAACAAACACAAATGGCTTTTCCGTCACCGACAAAGCTTTTTACTCCGGGCGTTATCACTATACTTGTCCTGCTAATTGCCGGAATATTGTTGTCCACATTTGCCCCCGGTTTTACAATGGAATTTTTAGCGGTGAGTGCTCGTAATGTTCTGCATGGCAGAATTTGGCAATTAGTTACTTACCCTTTTGTAAGCGGCTCATCTATGAATTTGATTTTTAGCGGTTTAATGGTGCTTTTTGTCGGCAGCACTATCGAACGTGAATGGAAAACGGCATCATTTCTTTTGCTTTGGTTAGTTGTATCCGTTCTATGTGGATTGTTGTGGGTCATCGTAAATCTGGTTACTGGAAACAACTTCATTGGTATGGGGGCATCAGCATGCACATATGGGCTTATTACGACTATGGGTTTGCTTTTCCGCGACAGAAGATTCTTTATGTTCTTTACCACCATTAAGTCACAGCATCTTGTTCTAATTCTAATAGCAATAGGGGTTCTAATGAATATAGCTGCGCCGATTAACCTGGTCTGGATTGCAGGTGCCGCGGTAGCATATGGTTATATAAAATTACGTTGGAGTATAGCTTCAAAGCGTAGCTGTGGTGTTCAGCTTGTAGAGCAAAGGCGAGCCAATGGTTTTGTTGATATAGACTAAGAATATGGATTATCAGGCACATAGAGAAACATTCGAACGGACAAAGCTGGCAAAGGAAGTCCTCGCAAATTGTAATCTTTGTCCGCGTCAGTGTGGTGTAAATAGAACCACTGGTGAAAAAGGATATTGTGGCTTAGATGATACTGTTCGATGCTTTCGGGAAATGCTTTATTGTGGTGAAGAGAATGAATTGAATCCATCACATCAAATTCACTTCGCAGGATGCAATCTCCGATGTGAGTTTTGTGTGGTATCTGAATGGAACGAGAAGCCAACGGCGGCAGAGAAAATAGATTTTGATAAGATGGTTAAGAGAATTCAAGATCGTCAAAGTCAAGGTGCAAGAACCCTTAATTTTCTTGGTGGCGAGCCTGCTGTGAATTTGCATGGCATTTTAGAATTACTTGGGCGTATAAAACCAGAAATAAAGGTGGTTTGGAACTCTAATATGTATTATAATGATATAATAGATAAGCTCACTACTGGTTTAATTGACGTCTATCTCGCAGATTTTAAGTGTGGCAATAACAAATGTGCGGAAGGTATGCTTAGTGCGAGCGATTATATGGAGATAGTGAAAGAGAATATATTAAAAGCCGCCAAGCATGCAGATGTAATAATACGGCATGTAATTATGCCAGGTCATAGCCGGTGCTGTCTTAAACCGATCTTCGAGTGGGTTGTAGATAAATTGCCGGATGTTAAGTTAAGCCTTCGAGATAATTATGTGCCGCCTGTTCAGGTCGTTTCTGCATCAGCAGGATATCTAACACAGAAAGAAATGCAAAATGCGGTAGGGTTAGCTGAAAGTATGGGATTGAACCTGATCAAATGAAAAAGACACCGTACAAACGAAAACCCGGAGATTTTGAAATTCGCATATTGAAGAATGGTAAAGTAGTGATGGTTGCACCGGATGAAACACTTGTGGAAATAGCACAGCAAGTCAATCCAAAGCATGGTGCGACCCATAATAAAACGGAGATAAAAGAAAATGTCAGAAGCAAAAAAGGCCAGGCCGAGTGAGCAGGTGCCACTTGGGCCGAGTAATAAGCGGATGAATGAATTGGAAGTACTGATCAGGGCCAGGTACCCTTTAATATACGTTATAAGCTGGGAAGAGCAGCGGGTAATGGCACGGGTGTCAAAGATTGCCTCGAAGCTGGGAAAAAATGTATTTGAATGGTCAATCAACACGGGGCTTGTTCCAGCGGGAACCTCCATACAGTCACAGAAGCACAAGGACAGCGCCACACAAGACCCATTAGTTGCACTTGGAAATGTCATTGAACACGTTGAACCCGCACTTTATGTATTCAAGGACTTTCATCCTTTCCTCAAGGCTCAGAACATGTCAGTAATCCGGCGGTTGCGGGAAGTGGCCGCCTCATTAAAAAACACCTTCAAGACGATTGTAATGGTAAGTCCTATGTTCCAAATTCCAGCCGAGTTGGAAAAAGACATAACGGTAGTCGATTTTGATTTGCCTAAAGAGAACGACTTTGCGGCATTGTTAGGTCGAATTATCGAAGAGGTTAAGGAAAATCCCAAGCTGAATGTCAATATAGACTCAAAAATGCGAGAGCAAATTGTTCACGCATTGCTTGGACTCACATTGGCTGAAGCGGAAAACGTTTTAGCTAAAACATTAGTACAGCATCGCGGTTTGAGCGAAAGAAGTCTGGAAGTCATAAACAGTGAAAAAAAACAGATTATCCGCAAGAGCGGTCTTCTGCAGTATTACGATGCTGATGAAAAACTCGAATCAGTTGGTGGGTTAGATGCCCTGAAAAGCTGGTTGATAAAACGTTCGGTTGTTTTCTCTGACCAAGCCAGAGATTTCGGTTTACCTGCACCTAAGGGTGTATTGTTGCTTGGTATTCAAGGCTGCGGCAAAAGCCTTATGGCCAAGACGATAAGTAATATCTGGAAATTGCCGCTATTACGCTTCGACGTTGGGCAGGTATTTGGAAGTTTAGTGGGTTCATCTGAAGAAAATATCCGTAGAGCCATAAAGGTCGCTGAATCTGTTTCTCCTGTGGTTTTCTGGGTGGATGAAATTGACAAAGCCTTCCGAGGTTCTCGCGGTAGCAGTGCCAGCACAGATGGAGGCACTTCCGCTCGTGTTTTCAGCACCTTCTTGACGTGGTTATCTGAAAAGAAAGAACCGGTTTTTGTGGTAGCCACGGCAAATGATATTTCTCTGCTCCCTCCGGAGCTTTTGCGCAAGGGACGATTTGATGAGATATTCTTTGTAGATTTGCCGTCATTTACAGAGCGAAAAGAAATATTCCGTGTTCATTTGTCAAAACGCAAGATGGAACCGAATGAATTTGACCTTGATGCCTTGGCGCACGCATCGTCAGGATACAGCGGTGCAGAAATAGAAGAAGCAATCATCAGTGCAATGTTTGATGCTTTCTATGAAAAAGAGACACTTACTACCGAAAGAGTACTTGAGAGTCTGAAACAGGCAGTGCCGTTGTCTAAAACGATGAGTGAGGACATCGATGAATTGCGCAAATGGGCTGATGGCCGATCAAGAGCAGCTACCAGCGCCGAGATTGCCAAAGAACCAGGTATGGATAAGCGTAAAATAGAAATCTGAGAAATCATTTAATATAGATGATGACAGAAAGGAAAAATCATGGGAGCTGTATTAGTGCTTACACCAGTAATAATAGGCAGTTGGCCGCTAATTACTGCTGCGGTCGCAGGTGCAGCTTCGGCCATGGGACTGATGGTAAGTGAATCGGTCAAAGAAGCCGTAAAAGAAGGCCAAAGCGATGTTGAGCAAAGTGTGGAACTGGAACTCTCTGATAGTAAAGTATTTACCGATGCTATGGCAACGAATCAGGAAATTGTGTTAACAAAAGGGACCATAGAACTCCGTGTAAAACGCGATGAGAGAGGCCGCTGCAGTGTATGTGCAAAAGGAGCCGGTCACAGTGAGGTTGAGCTCAAACGGATAGCGGAAGAGTTTACTCAAAAGTTAACGCAGTGTTTCATCTATGATAAGGTAATGAGAGAGTTAAAAAACAAGGACTTTCAAGTAGTTAATGAAGAAGTTACGGAAGACGAAAGTATTCGAATACATGTTCGAAGATGGATGGATTAAATTATGCCACAGCACGATGTAGAAATAACAATATCTAAAACCGGTGAAGTAAAGGTTCATATAAAAGGAGCAAAGGGCAAAAGCTGCCTTGTATACTCTAAATGGCTCTCACAGCTTGTTGGCAAAGTGAAAGAACAGCAGTTGACGAGTGAACATTATGAGCCGGATATAAAAGCAAGGATAGATCTTAAACAGAATCTGGGGTTAGATGAATAATTCGAGATGAGATGCGAAAGGTGCAAATTTGAAAATATTCCGGGTCAAAAAAACTGCATCAAATGTGGTTCAGCGCTTGAAATCAAATCGACGGCAATTGACATTCATCCACCACGCATGTCGAAATGGAAAAAGCCTTTTCGCGATTTACAAAGGTTAATACGCAGGGGTAAGGTCGTACCACAAAAAAACATCAAACTACATTACCCACAATGGCTCAAGGAAGTTTTCAGCGACAGCTTTTTGGGGCTATTTCTTTCTATCGTTCCTGGGTTTGCCCATTTCATACAAAATCGATTCAATGAAATACGCTGGTATCTTTTGGCTTGGTTGGGATTGCTTATCTCAGCTCTGTTTCTATATGGCAGTGCCGCGGGATTTATTTGCCTTGGCTTGGCCGTCGGGATTCACGCTGGCATCGCAGTTCAATACGGAATCATAAAAGATTTAGCGAATTTGAGAGAAAAGATTTTTACTGTTATTCTAGTCTTACTTGCTCTTACATTTATTTACAGGTTTACTCCAAGAATACTTGTTCCTAACCTTATGGGAGGCTACTCAAGTCTAAGCGTTCCTTATTACAAGGTCGAAGCTGGCGATTATCTGTTGGCTTGGGGTGGCTTGGAACAAGAAGGCCTTTTAGCCCGTGGTTCTCTAGTTTTGATACATCCTGTCACTTTTACCAGTTACGGCAGGATAACTAAAAGCAAAGAGGGAGTAATTGGCCAGATTATTGGACTTGCTGGGGAACAGTTAGAAATTCAAAAAGAATTTTTTGTAATCAATGGACAGCAACTAAATGTAGATAAGTTTCCTGTCCCGCAATGGTTGCAAAAAGCGAATTTTTCAGCTACAATACCGGATGAGAGTTATTTTGTAAGTGCTCGATACAATGTTGCGGCTCATGGTGTAAAGCTTGAGACATCGCATATTCATCAGGTGTGTGTAATAAAGGCAAGCGATATCGAAGCAAAGGCCTTTATGCGATGGTGGCCGTTGTTAAAAAGAGGTTTCATAAGGTATAGGTGAATGGATAGGTTTTCCCAGCTTGAGTTTGATGAGAAAATGCCGGAACGCAAACGTTCTCAGGGTGAACCTATACGCGACGCTGATTACTTTCATAATGAGGCCTTGAAGTATTGGCTGGCTGGCGATTTTGAGCTGGCGTTGCGAAATTATTCCAGAGTTCTTGAGCAGAATAGCACAATTTTTGATGCTTGGGTTGGTCAGGTGCTTATGTTGGTTGAACTGGGTGAGTACAAGGAGGCAATAGTCTGGGCAGATAAAGCGCTGGAATTATTTCCCGAGCATCCCGAGCTTTTAGCAGTCAAAGCGGTGGCGTGTTGTCGCGATGCAAAACCGGAAAAGGCAATAGCTTATTCTGACAATTCAATCAGTAAAGACAACATTACTTCTCGAGTATGGCTTGCAAGGGCTGAAGTTCTGTTGAATAGAAAAAGCCCTGTTGCAGAAAACTGCGTAAGTAAAGCTATTAGTATAGCTGGTGATATGGCTCCTGTTATTAAACTAGAGGCAGCACGTTTACTTAGAAGAAAAGGTAGCTATTCTGCCGCGATAAACTACCTTAACGAGGTGGTCAAGGTATTTCCTAAGTCCGCATTATCATGGTATGAGTTAGGCTGCTGCCAGTCAAAGTTAGGGCTCTCAGAAGCAAAGGCAACTTTGGAGCAAAGTCTTAGGCTTCGTCCGGACTGGGATATAGCTAAGGCGGCATTAGCAAAATGCGATAAGGGACGATTTCTTAGTAAACTCTTTAAAAGGTAAGATGATTATGGCAGTATCAGCAGAAATACAGCGTATATTGGCACTTGCCCGGCGTGAGAATGCATCTGATATTCATATTGTAGCCAATTTACCGCCTATGTTTCGGATAAATGGCGAAATAGTTCTGGCTGATAAGCCACCTCTTGCCCGGGAAGATACTGCCAGGCTTTGTTTCGAACTTTTAAACGAAGAACAAAGAAAGGCTTTTGAACAGGATTGGAGGCTTTGTTGCTCACTACACGACTCAAAATTAGGACGTTTTCGTGTTTCAATATATTACCATGCTGGCAATCCGGAAATGTCGATTCGTCCTGTTATGGATGATATTAAAACCCGCGAAGAGCTTCGATTGCCTCCCGAAGTTGAAGATTTTACCCGCATGGGAAGTGGTTTATTCCTCATAACAGGTCCGACGGGAAGCGGAAAAACCACCACTTTGAATTATATGATAGATTTAATTAACAGTGAACGACGCTGTAAAATCATTGCCATCGAAGACCCTGTAGAATATTTACATAAACAGAAACGAGCGATTATTGTCCAGCAGGAACTTTATACCGACGTAAAATCATTCTCCAGTGCCTTGATACACGTACTTCGCCAAGACCCTGATGTTATCTGTGTAGGAGAGATGCGCGATCTAGAAACTACAGAAACTGCGTTGGTAGCCGCTGAAACAGGACATCTTGTTATAGCCACCTGTCATACACCCAATACGGTACAAACAGTTGAACGAATTGTATCTATCTTTCCTGAAAATCAGCAGCCGCAAATATTTACACAATTGGCAAACTGTTTACAAGGAATTTTAGCGCAAAGACTTATTCCTTCTGCTGATAAGAAAAACAGGAGATTAGCAACAGAGTTAATCATCATGAATGCTGCTGCACGAAAACACATTCGGGAACGCCAATTACACCAACTAACCAGTGTCATACAAATGGGTCACAAAAAAGGCATGCACACTATGGATGACTCCCTCTTTGAGTTATATGAGGCCGGTGAAATAACATACGATATAGCAATATGTAACTCTCATGACCCAGCCGCATTACGAAGTAGAATTCATAAAGAAACTCTACCACCTCAGCAGTAGTAAACAAGAGTCCTTCAAATTTGATTATTCACGAGGGAGGGTTTCTGAAAGCCCCGGCATTAGTATTTATGAGGCATAGTACCATTCGGCAGGAGATCCTTTTGACGTTTAGTTTTTGCAAGCGGACATTTAAAATGTTTACATTTCTTGCAAATTTTTTAAGTCGTTGATATTACGAATGTTATGGTTTTGTGATTTTTGCGATTTTATACGTTATTTGGGCTTTGGGTTGTAGGATGGTTGTATGAATTTTTCTCGCTTTTTACAGCCGTAAGGTCATCACACGGGGCTGGTTCAGCCGCACACACTCAAAAAATGAGATGTCTGTTGTTAAGGGGTACAACCGGTCTCTAACCAGTATCGAACTAAGACAGCAAGATCCAGCATATTGACGAAGCCATCAGGAGTTTCTGGAGCAATGTCTGCTGATGGGCTGCCAGGAGCTTGTAGCCATTGGTCTGCGAGGATAGCAAAGTCAGTAAAGCTTACTGCTCCACTTTCATCTAAGTCAGCGCCAACACATTTGTCACCAGTCCAGACAATTGAGAGCGGCAGAGCCAAGTCGTTGGCATCGGACAAACACACAGCTTGGATTTGTCCTGTGCTGCCATAGGGAATTTCAGCAAGGTTCGGCTCATAGAATTGTTTCATCGTAGATAGTGACAGCGGTAATACAGCGGGTATTTTTGACATTGTAAAGCCCACGGCCCAGACTGTGCCATTGAGGGGGTTCTCAGCAATATCGGTTATATGGCCCATACCGTTGACATCGATAATTTGAAAATTGGGGTCATTTGGGTATTGGATAAGGTCGTCCTTAGATATAACGTAAAGTGAGGTTGAACTGGCTTCAGGGTCGTTCTTTGAAGACGCCAGATAGAGCCGTGAATCGTCAAAACGGGAGCAGCAAAGTCCAATCGGCGCAAAGATGCCTATATTTTGCAGTTCACATCTACTAATCATATTTCCGTTGCCGCCAAAGACTCGCAAGATGTCGCTATTATTTGTATGTGCGCTATTAATGATGTAGACATTACCCTGTTCATCTACTTCGATCTCACAGGAGTTATTTGGGTCCTGGTTGTCATTTAGCAGAGGAGGTTCATAAAAGATTTCAATAACATTGCAATCCGGTTCTAGCTGCAGTTTGGCTGAAGCTATATACGGTTCATTAAATTCGGGGTCAACTACTACCGGGGTAACATATACATATCCCTGAAAATCGAAGTCAGCGTCCAGGACAGGCCTGCCCCAGGTGCCCTCACCGGAGCCTTGAAAACCAACATAAATTGTTGCAGATTGGTTATATCGTGGCTCACTATTGAAAGGAAAACTTTGTTCTCGCGGTATGATTGAGTTATTATCGGAGAGTCGGACTAAACCGTATTCCAAGTTGAGTTGATAGAGTTCTCCTTCATAATCTCGGGCAAGTTTTCCGTTAAGTCGGTCGTTAGGATTAGCGAAAGGCCCGCCGATGAGATTACAGTCTTCATCAAAGTCGTAAAGCCGGTCACTCAAGAAGTCCTCTTGGTTAGAAACAAACCTTTTACCTGCAATAAGAAGTGTGCCTTCCAAACCGGTAAGTCCGTTTTTCAGAGGTGGGGGTGCCGATGGCCCTTGAGGTATGAATTTCAGATAACCTAACTTTGTGCACGGTGTTAGGCAAAGACTGAAACAGAAATTGCCTATCAAACCTTCTGTTTTCAGAAATTCTCCCCACCCCCATCCCATCAAATCGCCCGTATCTACATAGCCATCGTCGCTGAATTTAGCATCGAGGCAGTATGTATCTGTGCCGCTGGTTAATCGTCCATATTCACCAAGCACCGTTAGGAAATCCCTTGTAGTTACGCCCTCGTCTCCTGTCACATCACCGCAGTAATAGCAATCAACGTAGGGGTCCCAGTTGTTGATTAGCATGCGAGTTCCTACGGGTCCGTCTAACTCTAATTCCATCCGAACGCCGCGGATGAAATTCAGGCTGCCGACTGAGACAGTCTTTTCAAAGAGGCCGAAGTGGTCACTGCCTACTGAACCGTATCGGCCTGGCGGAGGTGGCCTGAGGCTGGCTACCTGGATGTAATGGTCCGCACGGCACGGATCGTTATAATCCAGAAGTTCAGGCACATCGGACAAGGATATTAGCAGTTCGGCGCTGGGGTTGGCGGCTTCGAATAAATACTCAAATCGTATCAAAATTTTATCTTCGCTGGACTTTGAGAATAAACCCTTAGCTCGGGCATTTATCGTATCGTTATAATCTGGCGAGTTCGGGTCAAGGTCTAATAAATTGCGCATTCGCATCATGCCATTTGGGTCAGGTGGCAGCCCTTCTACACGTTCAACATGGACCCTGTTGTAATTCGGGTCACTGTAATCGGTATAGTTGTTATGCGTCACGCGGACTATGAACTCAGTCTGGTCATCCATAGCTATGTTTGTCATCGAAAAGCCTAACAGCGGTTCGTTTCTAATCACGGCATTTGGCTCTTTAATCAAGCTATCGTAGTAGATTTTATTAAACGACGTATTTAGAACCGAACCTTGCCTAAGAATAAGCTCCTTGACATAAACCACATCATAATCGGTACCGGGGTCGTAGGGTGGCTGGAAAGGAAAGCGATTGGTAAGATTGAGCTTTGCTCCGGGAATAAGCTCCAGCCGCTCGAGCGTCCAAGTCTTGATATTACAGTCGGGAATAGTGCCTGGGTTGGCCAGGCAGAAGAATACGTTGTTGGGGTCACAGGAGTTAACGTCGGTAAGGCCGTCCTCGCCGCGACATTCGAGCAGACCGCCCGTGGGCTGGCCTATGCCTTCGGTTATAGTCACAAATATCCTGATGTTGACGAAGTTGCCGTCGAATACCGACGGGTCCAGGTCCATATAACGGTCGCCGTCTGCGTAGATATTAACGTCAACAAAACTGGTATTGGGGTCGGCAAAAACCGACGTCCCATACGGTGCCTTCGAGTCAACGTGGATTTCACTTTTTCTAATTTCGGCTTTGTCTTCAAAGGCGGCTCTTGTAACATTGATTCTTGCGTTGATAATTTTGGCTTTATCCTTGACCGTCAAAAAACCTTCGCTATCTATCGTACCCTTTACGTTCGGGTCACACGGGTCTCCGAGGTCAATAACAGAATTGCCGTCAATAGTTGCTTCCACGCCGAGAGCGACCGTTACAGTCCCCGGCCCTGACATATTACTGAAAACGTGCGCATTGTCTAAGTCAAGACTGCCGCCGGGGCTAATTTGTAAATTACCATTGCCGACAATGTCATTCGAGATGATATGCACAATCCCTGCAATCTGAAGGGTACTATTGGCGTCAGACAGTTCGATACCGCGATAGTCGCCGGATCTGTTATTGTCTCTGATTGTAGAGCTAAAGACGGTTGGGTCGCTGTCTATACAATATATCCCGTTGCCGCCGTTCCTCGCCGCGTTTCCGCTGATAGTACAGTTGATTATATCCGGATTACTGAGTTCACAGTATAGTCCACCCCCAAGTTTTGGTGGCGGTCCGCCTTTGTAAACAATATTATTAGTGATGGCACAATTAATAATCTTTGGGCTGCTGCCAAAGCAATAGATACCCCCACCACGAAATGCGCTGCCAAACTCCGAGCCGTTGTCTTTAATCACGCAGTTACGGATTGTCGGACTACTACCATTACAGTATATCCCTGCCCCATACATTGCATAACCGTTCATTATCGTAAAGCCGTCCAATACCGAGTTGCCGTCTTCTGCCGAGTTGAAATTGATACCGCGGGTGATGCCGTTACAATCGATGACACAATTCTGCGGCCCATTCCAGCCGAGAACGGTGATGGCCTTTCCCACGAAATTTACGTCACGATTACCTGTGCCGGTGTAGGTGCCGTCCAGAACGCATATAGTATTGCCATCGGTGGCCGCATCAATTGCCTCCTGAATCGCATCAAACGGGAAATTCAGACTGCCGTCCTCGCAAGGGTCGCTTATATTCGGGTCCCCCGGCCCAGGGTCGTTTGGGGCATCGTCATCCACGTAATAATCAATTACAACGTTTGTGGCCATAAATATCTCATAGTCGCTGCCATCTTGCTCACCTTGCCAGACGACGTTTGAGCCAAGTACTTGGGGATTACTGTCATCGTAGCTGTTGTCAGTCAGTTGGGTGGTCGTGGTTCCATCCCAGAAAAATATCTCGTAGTCGCTGCCATCGTAGCCCTCCCAGACTATATTCGAACCTGATATTTGGGGGTTGCGATCGTGGTGGCTGTTATTGGTTACCTGTGTAGGTGCGTAGCACGGGTCACCCCAGAAAAATATCTCGTAGTCGCTGCCATCGAAGCACCTCCAGACCACATTTGAGCCGGATATCTGTGGGTAGCCGTCATTGTAGCTGTTATTAGTAAGTTGAGTGGTTGGGCTGTTTGGGTCCGGATCCCAGAGAAATATCTCCGAATCGTTGCCGTCGAAGCCCTCCCAGACTATATTCGACCCCGATATTTGGGAGTCGTCGTCGTTATAGCTATTATTGGTTACCTGTGTGGTGTTGCCGTTCCAGAAAAATATCTCTTCGTCGCTGCCATCCCAGCCATGCCAGACTACATTTGAACCGGATATCTGTGGGTAGACGTCATTGTAGCTATTATCCGTTAATTGGGTGGTTGTGTTTCCATCCCAGGAAAATAAAAATATCTCAGTGTCGCCGCTACCGTCCCAGCCGGCCCATACCACCTTCGGGCCGGATATCTGGGGGTTGTAGTCGTCGTAGCTGTTATAGGTCAGCTGTATGATTGTATTTCCATCCCAGAAAAATATCTCGTAGTCGCTGCCATCGTTACCGTACCAGACGACATTCGAATCGGAAATCTGGGGGTGTGCATCATTGTAG
>Ga0209636_10001139_pt1 | contig 26694 bp, 27 predicted proteins | sample DeeMarSWOR152_54_FD_187464 | JGI IMG/M metagenome (GOLD analysis project Ga0209636, IMG submission 187464) | Marine sediment microbial communities from White Oak River estuary, North Carolina - WOR-1-52-54 (SPAdes) (version 2) | ecosystem: Environmental > Aquatic > Marine > Intertidal zone >...
TGGTAAAATGCTCCCGCGTATTCAATCCGTAATGGTCTGGCCATATATCATCCTCTGCCTAACACGTGCACGTGCAAGAGAACCCTACCATACATAATGTCCTTTTTCAAGGGCTGACCCCTCCTTGCTAAGATTTTGCTTGACACGATTTCCCTTAGCTTGATAATTACGGTTTATTATCCGTGATAACCATCCGTGAGGGCGAGATTGAAAGTCCTTAGGGGATGGGAAAAGGAGGTGGAAAATGGCAAAAGTACTTCGATGTAGAGATGTCGGCATGGACTGCGACTTTGTGGCACGAGCTGAAACTGAAGAAGAGATTTTGAAGAGAGCGGCTGAACATGCTGACACAGTACACAACATGAAGGAGATTCCGGAAGAGATCCTCGCGAAAGTGCGTGCAGCCATTCGCGACGAGTAACGAGAATGGAAACACCTGCGATACGGTCACCAGTGATTTACAAGGGGTTCCTCTGTACCTGATATTGGGTCGGCAGCCTTTAACGACGGGTTGTCTTAGGAGACATTCATAGTAAAGGAACAGCAATCATATTGTTAGAGGGATTACGATCCTCATGCACAGGAGGACGTGATGGAGAGGGACAGCTACCAAAAATTAGCTCAGCATCTAGACAAACTACCGGGTGGTTTCCCGCCTAGTGACAGCGGTGTGGAATTGAGCTTGCTCAAAAGGTTGTTCACGCCTGAAGAGGCAGAGCTGGCCGTGCATCTGACCCTGGATCGTGAAGAAGCCACGACTATCGCCGAACGGGCGGGGCTTGACCTCGCCCAAGCAGAGCAAATGCTTAAAGAGATGGCTCGCAAGGGGCTCATCTTTTCCATCGAGCCGGAAGGCGGCCCGGCTCTCTACCAGGCCGTCCCCTGGATGGTCGGTATCTATGAATTCCAGGTCAATAAGCTGGATGAGGGCTTCGCCCAAGATGTGAACAAGTACATCCGCACAAGGGGTAAGGTTTCGCGGCCGCAACCGATCCCCCAATTGCGCACAATTCCTGTACGGCGGAGCATCGAACCCCACCTGGAGACCCTACCTTATGAGAGGGCTGAGGAGCTGGTCAAGGCCCAGGAAAAGTTCGCGGTAGCCCCTTGCATCTGCCGCCGCAAGGCCGAGACAATGGGCGCTGGCTGCGATGCGCCTAAGGAGACCTGCCTCATATTCGGCGATTGGGCGGATTATTATGTTCGCAATGGCTTGGGCCGCTACATCGATCAAGCTGAAGTGATGGAGATCCTCACCGAGGCCGATAAGGCCAACCTTGTTCTCCAACCCAGCAATTCCAGGGACATCGCTCTTATGTGCTGCTGCTGCGGCTGCTGCTGCGAGGTTCTGACCCGTCTCAAGCGCCATCCTAGGCCATATGAAGTGGTGGCCAGCCCCTTCATGGCCAGGCATGAGCCCGAAACCTGCGAGGGCTGCGGGGTTTGCGTGGACCGATGCCAGATGGATGCTCTAACTCTTGAGGACGACCACGTGGTCCTGAACTCCACTCGTTGCATCGGCTGCGGGCTGTGCGTGTCCACCTGCCCAACCGGCTCGTTAACCCTGATGCGCAAACCTGCGAGCGAGCAGATTAAGGTGCCCATCACCATAGATGCTACCTGGCGAGAATTGAGCCAGGTCTGGGAGAAACGGGAATAGGGTGATTAACAGCCCCTTATACTTCGAGAATCCTAGGCGTCAGGGCAAAAGAACAGTATTTTTTCCCGAGCATTTAACTCAGAGCTAACAACTACTGCTATCTATTTGTAGTTTCCAGCCCTTCACAAACGTTTCATTACGATTTTCTTATCTTCACCATAGGTATTCTCTTTTGCTCAACTTGGTCTGGTCACTATGGCCCACTTTTTTCTGTTCCTGGGGTGCAAGATCAAGATGTATTCGTTCATCCTGGGCCGATCCCGATTATGCAATGTTTCTCCCGCAAATTGTCAGTTTTGGGGTAGGCTGGCGGCGATCGAATACAGATGGGGGCGGTTACCGGCTGTGGCAATTACCATTCTATTTCCGACCCAAAAGAACTGACCTAATCTATTGTTTCATGAAATTCCTTATTCTTTCTTTAGGCAAATACTCAAAACCCGGTAGTTCATCCATCTGTTGTTCTAAATCTCCAGAAGTAACGCCCAGTACCACATAATCAAACTAGGTCATGTCAAATATTCCATCGGCATTTTCATCCAGGATAAAGAAAAGCGTATATATGCCGGTTGGTAAAGTGTCATTAAAGATAGAAAATGAAGAAAAAGTAAAAAGTGGGTATTGGCCAACGTAAATTGGGCTCTCTGATTTTACTCAGTTCCGTTGTGGATTCAACCAGTATGTCCCAAATGGTGTTAAAACACCCCCCCACCAATCACAGCTTCGTCCCTCCATATAGCCAGGAACAAGTGCCACAGTAATATTAATGAGGTCCTCTGTTGAGTCATCTTTTAAAATAAAGAGTGCAGTATCCTGTCCGTTCGCCTTAATATCTGGAACGGGTTCTGGCGGAGCGGTATTGATGGCAACGAGCAAGCCGTCAGCTCCGGCAATATAGAGGAGCGTACGTTCACTGATGGCAAGATGTCCGGCCGCGAGATAGGACCAGACTTGATCATGTGTGACGAGGTCAACGGCATAAACATCGCTGGAGGTGTGAACAAAAAGGTGCGAATCGGTTACAATGATGGTACCTTTTAGATTGCCTGTGGGTGGCTCCCACCCCCAGAGTAGAGCGCCGGTCATTTGATCGCGCGCGTTCAGAGCCCCTGACGCTATCGAATAGATCACACCATTTGCCACGGATGGTTGCCCCGAGAAGTTTTCCTCCAACTGCCAGCGAATATTTTCGTTCACAAGATCGAAACTAATCAGGCGACCATTGTGGATTGCTATAACGTCGTCCATACTACCCAGCACTGGCGCAAGGTTCTTGCTCCAACCGCTCCAATTGAAATTTGGGTCCGGGATCATAAGAACAGGATCACCGGTGAAAGGGTTGAAAACATAGAGACCAGGGGAAGATAACAGGGGATATCTCAAGAAAATCTGAGACTTATGAGGTTTTATTGGCTTTGGCTAAGGCCGTTCCGAAAACTCTCAGATGGACGAAGCCAACACCCTTCCGTCCGCTAAAAATCCACCCACCAACGCTTCATATTATAGGCTGTTTTTAAGGGAATCTCGTTTAATCTCTGAAATATTTTCATATCGGTATGAAAATATTATCCGGATTTGATCGAAATTGTCTGTACGATATTCTGATTTTACCGCAAATTCAATATCTTACTCTTGAAGTGGTATTTGGCATGAAATGTGCGTTCAATTGCATAAATGTTCTCTTTTGGTAAAATATGGCAGGTAAGGAAAATAGAGTGAGGTGTCTCATGATTTCAAAGAAGTCAATTCTCATCATTCCCTTTCTTATTATTTCGTTGTCCTGTCTGGCTCATTCCGAAACGATCTATGAGTGGGTTGACGACCATGGTTACAGACATGCCACCACTGATTATAATAAGGTTCCCTTAAAATACAGAAACCAACTCGAGAAACAAGTCGAGAAACCAGAGAGAGTTAAGCCAACTTATGCAACAGGTGAAACTGAAGCGGAAAAGGAAGGAGTCAGTCCGCCCGCTGTATCTACCAGAGACGTCGCTGAAACCCCTTACTATTTTACCTTGAAGCTCGGAGTCTATTCGCCCGAGTCAGATGAGTTAACGGATGATAGGCATTTTTATACGGGGTTGACCGGAGAAATTTCATTTGGACGTTATTTTCATCGAAACTTCGCAGTTGAACTCGGGGTAGGGTATCTTGAGGCAGATGGGGAAGATGCCAATCTTCAAGCTCCTCGTCCCTGGGTGGCAGATTTTGACATCAGGGCCATTCCCTTAACACTAACAGCCAAAGGTGTTTTGCCACTGAGGAATGTGGACCTATTTGCGGCGGCTGGTGTCGGACTATATTTCGTAAGAGCCAAGGTAAATTTGACAATGCACCCTGTCGGTAGCGATTCCTTTGATGACGATGATATTGTCTTTGGATTTCATGGAGGACTTGGTGCTAACTTCAATGTCACTCAGAACATATTCATCGGGATGGAAGGAAAATATCTTTGGGCAAGGCCTGAATTTGAGGGGCCGCTTCTCGGGAAGAGACGGGAATTTGATGCTGATCTCGATGGATTCACTATTACAGTTAATATAGGGTATAGGTTTTAAGAGCTGATCGAATTCATGACAACGGCCGTCTTTTTGTCGAGTCAGGGGGAAATGGACCGGGGTTAGATCTTTAAAAACTAAAGTGGAATGCTGAAAAGCAGGGTCGGCGATGACCCTGCTTTTTTCTTGTGAATCTCCTTCTCCTCTGCTAGCATAAATTCATGAGGTGGGCTAACCGCAAGCGGGAATTCGTTGCAGTTTAAATAAATCGTTTCATTGTCCGATTTGCTATAGGAGAATCTCAAATGTTTATCCTTAAGAAGGCGTTAGCTCCCTTCCTCCTGCCACCAGGAATATTCATATTATCACTCATAGTCTCCGGTGTATGGCTGTTATTCAAAAGAAGAAAAACTGGGATAGCCAATATCATTATTGGTTGCCTTATATGGGTGTTTTCAATATCCCCAGTCCATAACGCACTGTATAGGGGCCTTGAATCGAGCTTTTACGTGTCAAGAACTATAGAGGGTGACGTAATCGTCCTTTTGGGTGGCGGTGTGTATGATAAAGTGGCCGACTTAACCGGTATTGGTGCTCCTTCGGAGGAAATGTTTGGAAGAATTGTTACGGCCGTAAGGCTACAAAAAAGGCTTAATGTTCCAATAATCGTTTCGAGTGGTAAGGTTTTCGAGCATACGAGCGCAGGAGCCCCCATTGTCAAACGATTCCTTTTCGACCTTGGAGTTCCTGCCGATGATATTATTATTGAGGATAGGAGCAGGGACACCTTTGAGAACGCAATATATACGCGAGAGATCTGTTTAAGCCTCGGCTTCAAAAACCCCATAGTGGTAACATCGGCTTCGCACCTGAAGCGGTCCGTCATGATCTTTGAAAAAGTTGGTTTAGAAGTCTTACCAGTTCCCGCCCTCTTCAGATCCTGGCGAGAAAGACACTATGGATGGGATGATTATTTGCCCGGTACTCTTAGACATACAGAAATTGCCATTCACGAATACCTGGGTTTAGTGTTCTATAGATTTGCTTATTAGAGAGGAAAAGAGTTTCCCCCCATTGGCCCAATTACGTTTCCCTAAAATATCAAGTATTCCAAATGCTTATAACCTGATCAGCAGTTATAATGGAAAATCTTTAGCACTTTTCTCACTTTTTCTTCCCATTTCGCTTGATTTATAGCACATTCCTCCAGCCCTATCATTCAAAATAATCTAATATTTATAAACACTTAAGCTAAATCATCTTCACGCTTGAAATCCCGGAACGAACTTTGCTACGATAAACTCTGTCTTATTCTCCGACAAGGCCAAACCACCCGGAAGGGTGGGACGGAAAGCCACGGGTCTAGCGGGGGAGGCCTCAGAGGTTTTCTAGACAGCCGGGTTGCCGAAGCGAATGGGCAACTCGGCTTTTCTGTTTTATGCGCGACAAAGACATATCTGGTTTCCTGATGGTAATGGGTGTGGATGGTGAGGAAGAAGATTTGATTTTGAGGTGAAGGAGGTTGGGAATGAGAAACAAATGGGCTTATTGGTCCCTCATAATCCTCTTAATCCTGGCGATTCTCTACTTTTCAATTGGGATCGTCAGGGCCGGCGAGTATCAATGTCACGTTCTTACTGACACGGGCACGTATAAGATATACAAAGCTCCGTGGTGGGAGCTACAGAAGGAGTTTAACAAACGGGTCCCTCAGCATAAGGGGCTTGTCGTTTTCGCGTTCTCAGACTTTGATCGGAAGGAGATCTGGTATTCAGAGGATGCGCTCGATACGGCTATTTCAAGAATTCCTGGACTTCATAAATTATTTAAGCATCCCTTAGAGGCAGAGCTCGAGAACGTGCTGAGTTACAGAAATCTACTGAGAGCTCTTCACCGAGATAAGGAGAATTTGGCGAGAACAAGCGAAAAATCAATATTCGATTGGGCTAAGTATAGTACGCTAAGGTAAAGGGCCTGATTGGCAATCACGGCATGTATATCGCGAAAAAGGGGAGTGAGACTATGGATGTTCGAGGCGGGAAGACTTTCAGGCTAAGCGTGGAAGATGTCAGGGACCTGATGGGGTATCTGGAGGAGAATAACGGGCCGAATCGATTCTCCAAGGCGATTGAGAAGAAATTGGTGGAGGAATTTGTTGAAAAGGACTGGGAAATCAAGAACTCACCTGTGTCTGGATTTGAAACAAATCTCGAATATCTATTTTCTCTTATTCCGGAGCTCTATAATCTTAGTAAAGAGCTGAGCGAAAACGCAGAGGAATTCGCCTCATCCTTAGCGCACCTATTGCGCTCCTGTCAAAAAAAGAATTCCCCCCAGCCCAAGAGAGTCTTGCATTAGAGAATTGTGCCCGCCGATGAACCCCGCGCTTTAACTGAAGCGCCTCTTCTTTGGTTCAGCGATTATTGATGATAAACAATCCGTCCGCTTACAACGGTCATTTCTACTTTACAACCCGGAATTTCCTCAGGCGATAATCTCGTCGGGTCCTTTTCAAGAACTACTAAGTCAGCGATTTTCCCTTCCTCCAGGGTCCCGCGCTCCTTCTCCTCAAAGGAAAAATACGCCGCCTCCCTGGTATAAAGGGAAAAGGCCTCTTCAGCCGTAATGCACTCAGGGGGCCCAATGTCCTGTCCGCTCGCTGTCCTCCGGCAGATGGCGTCTCGAATTCCTATAAGAGGGTTGGGGTCTGCCACGGGGCAATCGGAAGAGAGGGCAAGCTTGATCTTTCGCTTCAGAAAGGTCCCAAATCGATAGAGCTCTTGCGACCTAACCGGACCGTAGGCCTCAATGAACCCGTCGCCGAGGAGGGAGAAAAAATTGGCCTGGCTGACAATGTGAAGCCCCAATTCCTGAACTGTGTCAATCTGTGAAGAGGTTAGATTACCCGCATGGACGATATGATGGCGCAGGGGATTGCCCTTTCTCATGACACGTCCAAAAGCCCTCAGGAGTGCCTCGAGAGCTCGATCCCCTTGGGCATGAACGGATATCTGGTATCCAGCCCGATCAAATTTCTGGATTTCCTGGTTGATCCCATCTTGATCGTAATTCAGTATTCCCGTACCACCGCCCCCTCCCACATAAGGTTCAAAAACAGCAGCGGTCCGGCTACTCATACCTCCATCGAGAAATATTTTGATGGCCCCGATCTTGACCCACTCCGAGCCGAAACCGCGATTGATGCCTGCTGAGATCAGGGGATCAGCCCAATAGTTACTAATGTAGGCATAAAGACGAAAGGGAAACCGTCCGGCATCTGCCACCTCCTGGTAGGTGCGGAGTGTTAGGGAGTCAACGAATGGGTCGTGAGCGCCGACAATGCCGAGCTGATGGTAAAGCTCCGCACACCGGATCATCATCTCAGCCCGTAACTCCTTTTCGTATCCGGCTATCATCTTAGTGTAAATGGAAGGGGTTTCGAAGAATAGGGGGCCCATGAAGGCAGATTCGCTTAAGATCCCGTTTGGATCGCCGTTTTCGTCCCTATGGATCTCTCCGCCGGGGGGGTCAGGAGTTTCTCTCGTGAAGCCCAACTCTTTCAAGGCGAGGCTGTTGACAACAGCACCGTGCACAGAAACGTGGACTAAGCAGACGGCATGTTCTTTTGTCGCACGGTCCAGATCCTCCCTGGTTAGATCTTTTTTATCGTCAAGCAAATAGGGTGCATACCCCCAGCCCATAATCCATTGGCCGGGTGGCGTGTTTGCCGCTTTAGCACGCAAGGCCTCTACCACGTCGTCGCCTCGAACACATCCAGCTGCCGGCCTACAGTCCGCCTGGTCAGTGAGCAATGCATAAAGGCAGAAATGATTATGGGCATCGATGAAACCCGGAAGCAGCGTTCGGCCTCTCAGGTCGATAACCTTTGTTTCGGGTGTGGCCAGTTTCTCAATGTCGGCTGTCCTACCAATCTTGTATATGCGGCCGAACTGAACGGCCAAAGCCTCAGCTCTGGGAGTCTTGTGCTCCATGGTCAGAATATTCCCGTTCCTGAAAATCTTATCCATTGGAACCCTCTCATACGTTGGCATGTCGATGGCTGGCTTCTTATACCACAGTATGGTAAAAGGAGTCAAAGCTATTTCGAAATCAAGGGGGAAATCGGAAATCGTGAGACCCTGAAAAATGGGGAGAAAGGGTTTGACGTATCGTGTTAGAATAGCAGATGTACGAACTCGCTGAAAAGCTCTACATCCGAGAGGAGTAGTATACATTGGAGACTATTTATCTTTCTCCTCCCATTTTTTTGGTCATCGCATTCGTCTTTGCGATGATTGGATTGGGCGGGTCGCAACTGTATATTCCAATTCTGTTCTGGCTTGGCATGGATTTTAAGACGCAGGCAATACCCCTGGGTATGTTGTTAAATGTTATAAATAGTTCTTCGGCTGCCTGGACATATGGGAGAAAAAAGATGATTGAGTGGAGGGTGGCCATCCCATTTGGTGTCTCCATGATTTTGTTAGCGCCCCTTGGCACCTGGATCAATGTGAAATTGCCCACAAAACCGATTATTGTGATATTCGCATTGTTCACTGCTACGGCGGGTCTGTTGATGCTCAGTGGCTGGAGACCAAAAAGCGGGGGGCTTTCATCCCGACAGCGGATTTTATTAGGGATCACAGCGGGGAGTGTGCTCGGCTTTTTTGCGGGGTTGATAGGACGCGGGGGTGGTAGTTTTGTTGTTCCTCTGCTCTACATGGCGGGGTTAGAGGCAAAAGTAGCAGCGGCGACTTCGGCTATGGTTGTAACCTTCTCAGGGGGTTCCAGTTTCATCTCGCATATTGCCGCGGCCGCGCGGCCTGTTTGGCGTGTTTGGATCCTTTGCGTTATTGCTGTATTCTTAGGCAGCCAGATAGGATCTCGATTGATGGCAGAGAAGTTGAGGTCACAATCCGTAAAGCTGATTTTCGGTTGGGGCCTCTTGGGAGTAGCTTCCCTGTTGATTGTAAAGGATGTGCTGTTAAAATGAAGAGGGAATCGGACTTCCGTGATGCGGTTGGCCTGGTTTTTCTCATTGCAAGCTGACACTCAAACCCAATTCCAACCTTATGACCTTGATTTCACTAAAGCAGGCATTTCTTAAAACAATTCAAAGTTTCGAGAGAAGCCTTCCGATTTTGCTGGGTATCTTAATGCTTCTCTCACTGGCATCTGCTACGATCCCGAAAAGTCTTTATAGCGCAATCTTCACGGGGAATCAAATCGTCGATCCTTTGATCGGCGCATCGATGGGAAGCATCGCCGGTGGCAACCCCCTGACCAGTTATATCATTGGCGGTGAGTTGAAGATGCAGGGCATTAGCATGCTCGCCATAACGGCTTTCATCGTGGCCTGGGTAACGGTGGGGTTAATCCAGCTTCCAGCAGAAGCGCTCATGTTGGGGAAGAGGTTTGCCTTGGTGCGGAATGGAATCAGCTTTGTCACGGCCGTCATTATCGCCGTGCTTACCGTTCTGATACTGGGGTGGACATGATAGGAAAAATTACGGAAAGAGTCGAAGCCAGCTGGATCTTCCTATCCTCCGTTCTCGTTATCTACGGTATTTTGGCGAGTATTGACCTTGAGTTGGTTCGAAATACCCTTCCCGTGTTTGGAAAATTAATTCTCAGGATCTTCCCCATCCTGATACTGATCTTCGGCATCATGTTTCTGACCAATTTGCTCTTTGAGGCTAAGAGCATCGTTAAAATCTTGGGCAGAGCATCGGGATTCCGGGGATGGATCCTTGCCATTTCAGGAGGCATTATCTCATCAGGCCCTATCTACATGTGGTATCCCCTGCTCGGAGACCTGAAGGAGAGGGGAATGAAGGATTCCCTCATCGCCGCATTTCTATACAGCCGCGCTATCAAAATCCCCCTCATTCCCATGATGGTCCATTATTTTGGGTGGCCTTTTACCATTGTCCTTTCCGTGTATATGGTCCTTTTCTCCGTCATAAACGGACTCGCCGTGGAAAGGTTAACCGGGGGAAAGCCATGAAAATAGCTATTGCATCAGTCGGCCAGGATGAAAACGCTGAGATCAACCCGAGACCTGGGAGAGCACGTTTCTATCTGCTCTTCGATGAAAGTGGTAACCTTTTGGAGGTAATCTCTAATCCCTTCAGCCGGGGCGGTGGCGGGGCCGGGTTTGGCGTGGCCAAAATGCTTGCGGACAGAGGCGTCGATATTGTGGTGGGCGGTCAATTCGGCGAAAATATGGAGGGAGCATTGAGGGGGAGAGGCCTGAGATACTACGAAATGGCTGGAAATGTGAAAGAGGGACTCTTACGGGTCATTGAGCAAACGGATGAGTAATCTACTTCACTGGGCGAGGGCATGCCTTTCGGGGTTTGTTATTCTTCATCGTCAGAATTCCTCGGCCCACGTAATTGCTTCTGAGAGCTTTTCTAAAACATCCGTTGCCGTAAAATAATACCCCTTCTCCTTTTGGACGAAATCTCCCGATAAACCCGTCACAAAGGTAGCCGCTAAGCACGCCTCGAATGGATCATGTTCAGCGGCAAAGCCGGCGATCGCCCCGGAGAGGACATCGCCTGTTCCGCCAGTGGCCATTCCCGGATTTCCGGTGAAATTGAACTTGGTCATTGTTCCATTTGAGACGATATCGACGGGTGCCTTCAGGACCACGATGCATCGGTATTTCCTGGCGAAATCGGTCACATTCTCGGCAGTGGGTTCCTGCCCAGATAATTTCCTGAATTCCCCCCGGTGAGGGGTCAAGACCACGTTTTCTCGCAAGATATCCAGATCTTCCACGATGACGTTCAATCCATCGGCATCGATAACGATCTTTTTATCCTTCAGCTCTTTGACTAACCCGATGACCATCTTCTTGGTTCCATCCTTTATTCCTATCTCGGGACCGAGGCCCAAGCCAGGACCGATCAGAACTGATTCGCACCGATATGTATTTACCCTTTTGAGGATCTCCGGCAGATGACCCTCGGCCAAAAATTCACCATCGAGGCACGTGCCGAGAAAATCCGGCACCTTCTCCACCGCCCCCGCGCAGGGCTGAGGTGAACAGTGGTAGACTAAATCGACGATCTTGGCCGCCGCCTTCCCAGCATACTCCAAGGCCCCGCGAAAGAAGGAAGACCCGCCAACTACCATTACCCTTCCCGCTTGGCCCTTATGGGCCTCTGACATCCTTTTTCTTAAGACCTGCACATCTCCCGGTCCGATTCGGTTTTCCATGTCGTGAGGTATGCCCAGGGTCAAAACCTCAGCCCCGTCGCATTTCGGGAAGTGGAAGCTCAGGGTTAAATCGGATTTTACGGACACTTTTGAAGCGTAGCCAGTGGGAATATCGATACAGACTTTCTTCGCCTTGGTTTGGTTTACTGTAAGGATGGCGCTCTTGTAAGGCTCCCTTGGCGCCCCGGCCATACCCGTACCAAGCATCCCATCAACGATGACATCGAGCCGGCCAAAATCATACTGGGCTAGATCCGTTGAGTCCCGGACATAGATTCGCTTGAGATCGGTGTTTTCCAGAACCCCCCAATTCCTTCTCGCCTCCTCGGTAGTGATCTCCCTGGGATTTCCAAGCAGGTAGAGGGTAACATCATTATTACTCATTAAATGCCTGGCAACGACAAACCCATCGCCGCCGTTATTACCGAGGCCACAGAAGATGCCGATTTTCTTCCCATCTCCATATCTTCGAGATATCTCATCGGCTACCCCGCGGCCGGCGTTTTCCATCAGAACCAAGGTTTCCAGCCCGAAATACCTCGCATTAACATCCAAGATCTTAGTTCTCCTTGCCTCTTCCTCTAAATCGATTTTGCTGCTCGCTTCTGGCATTTTTCCTCCTCCTCCTTCATGACCGCGGTGGCCGCCTCAATCGCCCATTCTCAAGACCCCTGCTCCTTGAATTTTTCCTTGCTTGAGTAGGATTAAAGCCTTATTGGCCTCTTCCAGCTGGAATTCTTGGACTTCTGGAATGATGGGAATCTCAGCAGCCAAGGGGAGAAAATCCTGGAGATCTTTTCTCGTAATATTGGCTACGCTCTTAACCTCCCTCTCGTCCCATAAGTGTTCACCGTAGTCCAGAGGGGGGATAGGGTTTCTCTTGCGAATTACCGCCAACACCAGTCTTCCACCCTTTTCCAAAACCCGTAAGGCTCTCGGTACTGTTTCTCCAACCGGGGTAAAGTCAATGGCACAATGGAGTTTTCGGGGAGGTCGGTCATCCGGTCCGCCCGTCCAGGAAGCTCCGAGTTTCTTAGCCAGGTCTCGATGCTCCTGGCTCCTCGTGAAGACAGATACCTCGCAACCCCAGTGCCTGGCTACCTGGATGACGATATGGGCGGAGGCTCCGAACCCAAAAAGCCCCAAAGTCTGGCCCTTCTTGATGCCTGAAAGCCTTAAGTCCCTATAGCCAATTGCGCCCGCACACAGAAGGGGGGCGGCCTCGCAATCGGAGAATCTCTCGGGGATGGGGAATGCGAAATCCTCTGATACCACGGTATACTGGGCATACCCCCCATGAGCGTGGCAGCCAGTGCCTCGGAACTCCAAGCACAGATTTTCGTTTCCCTCCCGACAAAATTGGCACTTTCCACAGGCCGAATGTATCCAGGCAATTCCCACTCGATCTCCCGAGCTGAATTTCGTCGCCTCTGAACCCGAACTCTCGACGGTTCCCACGACCTCATGGCCCAGAACTATGGGGAGTTTCGGTTGAATCCTTCCCTCAATTTCGTCGAGCTCCGTATGGCAAACTCCACAGGTGGAAACCCTAACTAAGACCTCCTCGGGGCCGGGAACGGGTTTCGGCAAATCCATCATCTCTAGGGGCTCTTTTTCAGCGGCCGAAATTTCCTTAAGCACCATCGCCTTCATTTTTTCTCCTTGCTTTTCATGATTCTATCGCATAGACATCCGCTCCGCCCAGGATTTATTAACATATCAAACATTCACGGATTGGGAAACAGAATTTTAGGCAGTACTGATGAGTTTAGCCTTGGCCGATTGGACCTTCGTATTTCCGCAGCCAATCAATAAATTCGACGAGCTTTCCAACCATATATTCGTGGTACTTCCGTCCCTTCTCCGGCGAGGCTTTGGAAGAATCCGAGAAAGAACCGGTAGGGGCAAAGCGCCTTTGCTCCCTGCTATTCCAAAAAACCTCAATAGTGTCGGCGCCTTTCCCTAAGAGGTCCCTGTGAACGAAGGGGGACAGAATAGGCTCCAAGTCGACGTGCTCGGAAGTAAGTTTGTCGGACCTAATCAGGTGTGGGTATTTATGCCACACGTGGGAGATTTCCAGTTCGCCCGCATGGTGTTCAACTGCTTCCTTAATATGTGCTACGCCCCTTGCTAAATACATGGGATCGACCAGGGCCATGAGCACGTCTGGCAGCTCATACTGATGCAGGGATCGACATGCTGCCGTAAGGGCCGCGATATTCGTGCCCTTGTGGCCGTTGACCGTAATTACCTTCTTAAAGCCGTTCTTGGCGAGGCTGCGGATGACATCCTTCGCTACGGCTGCTAATGTCTCGGTCCTCAGTGAGATAGTGCCTGGAAAATCCAAATGATGTGGGGAATCGCCGAACCATAGCGGAGGCGTGACTAACACACCGGCTTTTTCTGCCGCGTCTTCGACTAACGCTATGGCAGCATAGCTATCAAGGCCTAAGGGTCCGGCAGGACCGTGCTGTTCTGTGCTACCGACCGGAAAGATCACTATATCTTCCGTCTTCAAGTAATCTGCAACGTCCTCCCACGTAAGTTCCTGAAGCCAAATTGATCGTAGGCGAGCCATTTTGAATCCACCTCCTTTGGAATTGTTTCGCGGCGACAATCCCGCTCATACCAAGAGCACTTAAACCGTGCAATAAGGACATTGATTCCAACATGGTTCAAAACGTTCCCGATCGCGGGAGTATGTGCCTCTCTATCACATGGACATATACGATTCCGGCAAGTCAAAGTCAACGCCGGAGTTTCCGGCTCGTTTGACTCAAGCTCCTCGGTCTTGTATATTCCCTTGCTGGAAAGAGGGGATTCCAGCTATGTGATGTGGGAGCTCATTGTTGTGCGATTTGGCTTTCCCTACGTATAAGGAGGAATAGTCATGCGAATTGCAGAGCTTACAGCCTATCCAGTCTCGGTCCCCGTGCCGCCCGAACACCAAGTGAGCCTGGGTGTCGGCCGGATGATCAAGCGGGATGCGGTGGTGGTCAAAGTGGTCACGGAGGACGGCATCGTTGGTTACGGTGAGTCCCATCACGGCCGATGCCCCGGCGCCGTCGCCCACATAGGAAACACCACACTTCGCGATCTCGCTACGGGGATGGATGCCACGGATGTGGTGGGGATATGGTCCAAGATATACAAGATGCAACTGGCCAGCCACGGGATGGGCGCGGCTTGTGCTATGGCGATGAGCGGAGTCGATATGGCGCTCTGGGATATTCGCGGCAAGGCCGTTGGATGGCCTCTATACAGGCTGCTTGGCGGCAGCCAGCGCCCCATCCTCGCTTATGCGGGGGGCGTGTCCCTCGGGTATCAAGCACCCGATTCTCTGGTCGATGAAGCCCGTCTCCTTGTGGAATCGGGTTATAAGGCCCTCAAATTGCGCATAGGTGATGCTGCCGATCGCGATATTTCCCGGGTGAGAGCCGTTCGAGAGGCGGTCGGAGACGACCTGGTGATTCTCACAGATGCGAACTCGAGATACACCCTGGAGGATGTGCGGGCCGTCATGCCTGCCCTGGAGTCGCTCGGCGTCGGCTGGTTGGAGGAACCGTTTCCAGCCCACGACCATCGATCCTATGCGGATGCATCCGGGTTCGGTTCCGTCCCCCTCGCCATGGGGGAGAACACGTACACGCGCTTCGAGTTTACGCGAATTATCGAGGATGGCGTGGTCCAAGTTCTCCAGCCCGATCTTTCAAAGGCCGGCGGCATTACCGAGGTCCTCCGGATTGCGGCGATGGGCTCGGCGTGGAAGCTGCCGATTCATCCGCACACCTCCATTACGGGGCTCAATATGGCGGCATCCATTCACTTCCTCGCCTCCATCGAAAACGGCGGCTACTTCGAGGCCGATGTCTCGAAGTATAACCCGTTGCGGGACGAGCTGGTGAATACGCCATTTGAGATTGCCCCTGATGGGTGCGTACGGCCCCTGGACAAACCGGGCATTGGCCTTGAGGTGGACGAGAAATTCCTGGGCAAACACCCGGTCATCGACGGTCCGGGGTACGTCTAAGGGGAAATGTGAGTTTGTCTCGACGGCCGGGCATAAGGTTGACATCCCCTGGACTGTGTGATATCGATCTCCAAAATTCTATTTAAGCATTAAGGTATACGGCTTCTTTACCCGGGTATGAATCGGCTTCTTATTCTCACGACTGATGCAGACGATTACAGCAGTTTGCTCCGTGACTCCCATCTCCACGATCTAGAGATACTCTCGTGTTCTCGTGCGGATGACGCCCGAGAAGTTATTCAGAACTGCACTATTGTGCTTGGTGACCCCGCGATGGTTGCGGCTGTTCTTGAGCACGCGAGGAGTCTGAGATGGGTCCAGTCAATTGTTGCCGGAATTGATCCACTCTGCGAGAAAGGCCTTCGTCGTGACTATATTCTCACAGGAGTGAAGGGCATTTTTGGCCCGCTTATGAGCGAGTATGTGTTTGCATATGTTCTTGCCCTCGAGAGGCATCTCTTCGAGACGAGGGAGAACCAGAGAAACAAGTCCTGGATCGATATGCCCTACCGAACTTTACGGACACTGACGATGGGCGTATGCGGGTTGGGGTCAGTCGGTGAACGCATTGCGCAAACAGCTGCTCATTTTGGAATGCGCGTACTTGGGTTCAAACGCACTCCGGCTGGCTGTCCGTATGTAGAGAAAGTCTATACCGGCCCTTCCTTCGGCGAGTTCCTCGAGTCGCTCGATTACCTCGTCGTCGCGCTTCCGCGCACCCCCGATACAAACCGTCTCATCGATTCGGCAGCCCTTTCCAAGATGAAGCCTTCAGCGGTCCTCATCAATGTTGGTCGCGGGAACGCCGTTGTCGAATCCGATCTTGTGGACGCACTCCGGGACGGCACGATTCGTGCGGCGGTGCTCGATGTGTTCGAACAGGAGCCGCTACCTCCGGACAGCGCGCTGTGGGAGCTTTCAAATGCGTTCATCACTCCGCACAACTCTGCTCTCAGCTTTCCAGAAGACATCGTGCAGATTTTTTGCGATAACTACCGACGATTCCTGGATCACCGATCGCTTCACTATGTGGTTGACTTCGAAAGGGGTTACTGAGCTTCGTGGAAGGCGTATAATTAACGGCTGCATCCGACGTCGCGAACGCGCCGTGGCTGAGCCTCAGCGGTATGTGGCAAAGGAAGGGATCGTGAAATGAGGACCGTCTATCTCAGTGGCCCGATTATGGATGAGCACGAGGGTGCGGCTCGTAAGTGGCGAGATGTTGCGAGGTCTCTGCTTTCATCACATTTTAGACTGCTGGATCCAATGCGGAGAAATTTTCGCGACAAAGAGGTAGATTCGGCCAATGAGATTGTTGAATTTGATCTACAGGATATTCGTGACGCAGACATTGTCCTTGTGAATTATTGCAAACCGAGCATAGGAACAAGTATGGAGGTTTTCTACGCTAGCCAGGATCTCGGAAAATTCGTGGTCGCGTTTTCCCCTCTTTCGTTTAAAGACTGCAGCCCATGGATGGTCAGATACTGCACAAAAATTTTGCCGAGCCTCGAGGCGGCCTGCAAATACCTCGAGACCCATTTTATGGATAGAGCGTAATTGTGATAAGGGCCGAGGATTATGGCAGCCTTGACTATGCCGTTTTTGGCTACAGTGGAAATATGGACGATCGAAATCGTACGAAAGGGGGGATGAGAGATGCGATATCTTCTCATTTTTTTCGCCTTACTCTCTTTGGTCATTGTGAACGAGTTGACTTCAAATGCCGGTAGTGGGGCCGATACGGCCGCGCAAAAACCCGCTTCGGCTCCCGTAGCATCCGCAGAAACACAGCCTGTTTATCCCATTGCCCCTGGGGTATGGTATCCGGGTGATCCTTTGCCGGAACAACCGATGCGTTACTATAGAGTAAGGTGCTTTCCCGGTTGCCATCGTGGAAGCTCACATGGCAAATACCCAAATGAGCCGCTGAACATGAAACCCATATTTCCAACTCGATCGATAGATCGCTGACCCCCTGCCACGACCGGCGCGAAATGAGAAAGCGAATTTCGCTCATGGGCAACGGTGTCCCTTGGGAACTCGGGAAACGCTGCATTAGATTCCTGTTGACAGGGGTGCAGTATTGGGCGAAGATACTTTGGCCTAACGGTTTTTTTCGTTGGGGTAAACGTGCTGTCGTCAGGCCATTTGGAAAGGAGGTGAGGAGGTTTTCTAAAGGAGTCGTAGTTTTGGGGTTGAGAATTGTGAGTATCTCGTCATGGAGGATTAACCAATCGATTCGAGAATATAAGGAGGGCTGAGACATGAGAGTCGCGAAATTCTTAATGCTCGGCACCGTCATTGTCATACTGGCCTGCATCCCTGCCAGGGGTATGGCGAAGGAGACCCTGGTATATGGGACCACTGAGAAGGTTATCGATATGGATCCCGCCAATGCCTACGATTTCCACACGTGGGAAATCTTCTACAATATCTATCAGGGCCTTCTCAGGTATCCCCCCGGGAAGACGAACCTCGTTCCGGGGCTGGCCAAATCTTACGACATCAGTGCCGACGGGAAGGAATATACCTTTAAGCTGAGAAAAGGCCTGAAATTCAGCGACGGGACCCCTTTTGACGCCCACGCGGTCAAGTGGTCCATCGATCGGGTAATCGCGCTCAAGGGAGATCCCTCTTGGCTCGTCACGGATTTCGTCGATCACGTGGACGTTGTGGACAAGTATTCGGTCAAGTTCGTTCTCAAGAACCCCGTTGCGTATTTCCCATCCTTGGTCGCCTCTGTCCCTTACTATCCGGTAAATCCAAAAATCTATCCCCAGGATAAGATCATTCGAGATCCCTCTGAACTCAAGGGTGGAAAACTCGTCGGCTTGGGTCCATACACGGCGGTTTCATTCAAGAGGGACCAGGAGATCGTCCTGGAGGCCAATCCGAATTTCTATGGGGAGAAACCGAAGAACGATCGCGTTGTGATTCGATACTTCGCCGATGCGACCACGATGCGCCTCGCGTTGGAAAAAGGGGAGATCGATTTCGCCTTCAAGACATTGAATCCATCTGACATCAATGACCTGCAGAAATCTAAGAAGCTCCAAACAATAAGGGCACAGGGGCCCTACATACGGTACATATGCTTCCTCTGTGACACCCCTCCCTTTAAGGACAAGGTGCTTCGCCAGGCGGTAGCCGCTGCCATCAACAGGCCGCAGGTCATCGAGAAGGTTTTCCTCGGGCAGAATGCGCCCTTGTACTCCATGGTGCCCATGGGGATGTGGTCTCACATCGATGCGTTCAAAGATGCCTTTGGGGATGGGAACATGGACAAGTCGGGGAAGCTGTTGGCCTCCCGGGGGTACAGCGAGAGCAAGCCATTTACCTTCGATCTGTGGTATACCCCCAGCCACTATGGCGACACCGAGGTGGATATGGCCGCCGTCCTTAAGGATCAGCTCGAGGCGACAAAAATGATGAAAGTCAACGTCAAGTCCGCCGAATGGGCTACCTATCGGGATCAGTGGAAGAACAAGCAGATGCAAAGCTATCTCCTTGGCTGGTATCCGGACTACATCGATCCAGATAATTACACCGCTGCGTTTGCGGGAACAGCTGGCTCGAAAGGGCTGGGGATCTATTTTTCCGATCCTGAATGGGACAAGAAGTTCGTGGAGGGTCAAAAGGAGACGGATCTGAAAAAGCGAACTGCCCTGTACGAGGAAATTCAGCGGATGTGGACTGACGAGGTGCCAACGGCGACGATTTTTCAGGGAACACTCTATCTATTTGCCCAAAAAAACATCCGGGGCATCATGCTCTCTCCAACCCTGCAGTTCAACTACGGCCCTATCCATCGGACAAAGTAGTTGGATCCTTCGGTGAAGGCCGGGCATAGGACCCGGCTCTCACCGAATCCTCAAACGCCTAGTGCTTCCTTCAGTGAGAATCTATGGGGAACCTCTCCCGATACATCATCACTCGATTCTTCCTGACCATCCCCATGGTCTTTATCCTTCTCAGCATTGTCTTTGTGGTACTCAGGATTATGCCCGGCGACCCGGTAGGTACCATGCTGGGCGGGCATGCGCCGGAGAGCGTCATCGAGAAGAAGAAGGAGGAACTCGGCCTCAACCGTCCCATACCGATTCAATACATGGATTACCTCTGGCAGGTTTGTCGCCTGGACCTCGGCGACTCAATGGTGTTCAAACAGCGCGTGACAAAGGCCATCGCCGAAAAGCTTCCGGCCACCGTTGAATTAACCACATTCGGCATGATCATTACCTTCTTCTTCGGGATCTTCATGGGGGCTTATGCTGCCGACAAGAGGCGCTCGCCCCAAGACAGCGCTATACGTCTCTACGGGATCGTAATCTTTTGTATACCCGTCTATTGGCTTGGCCTCATGCTGCAACTTATCTTCGGGATCTGGCTTGACATCCTTCCCATTGCCGGCAGAACAGGGCCCAGGGTTTTTGCATCCACCTTCGAAAAGACGGGCTTCTACGTTTTGGATACCCTCCTGGTAACGGATTTTTCCGCCTTTGGGGATGTCCTGATCCATCTGGTCCTCCCCTCTCTCACCCTTGGGATGGTCCTCTCGGGGATATTCATACGGCTCACCCGGGCAAATATGCTTGATGTCCTCAAGGCCGATTACATCATCGCCGCCGAAGCACGGGGTATCGGCCATCGCAAAATCGTGTACAGACATGCCCTCAAAAACGCCTTCATTCCAGTGCTGACCATGATGGGGCTCCAGTTTGCCCTTCTCATGGCGGGCGCCGTCCTGACCGAGACGACCTTCTCCTGGCCCGGTATGGGGCGGCTTCTCTTGGAGAGGATCTATTTGAGGGATTATCCGACCATCCAGGGGGTGATCATCGTTTTCGCCCTGATTGTGGCAATGGTCTCCCTTATCGTGGATATCATCTATGCCATAGTGGATCCGAGAATTCGGTACTAGGAGGAGAGATGCGGTTTTCGCCGGCAGAAGCAATGGCCCTGGCGCTTTCCCAATTCATGGGTTTGGGGAGGAAATACGGGGTAGAGTGGTGGATCCTCGTTGCCGGAGCGCTCGTTGTCCTGGCCATTGTCTTTATGGCCTTATTCTCAGGCGTCATTGCCCCTTTCAGTCCCTATGATCAGAGTGCGGGGCCCCAACTTGCGCCGCCGGGTGGAAAGCACCTCATGGGCACGGATAACCTCCAGCGGGACGTCTGGTCACGAATCATCTACGGCTCTCAAACCATTCTTCGGGTGGCGGTCTTGGCCGCGATCATCTCCTCCTTTTTCGGCATCATCCTCGGCCTCATCTCGGGCTTTTCAGGGGGCATCTTCGACAGGATCCTCTCACTCATTATGGACTCCGTGTACTCATTTCCGGGCCTCATACTGGCCATCGCCTTTGCGGCCATGTTGGGACCGGGTGTCATCAACATAACCCTGGCTGTCGCCGTGATCTATATCCCGACCTACTTTCGGTTGGTCCGCGGCCAAACCCTGTCCATCAAGGAAGAACTCTACGTGGAGGCGGCCAGGGCCATAGGAGCCTCGGGTTCGACCATCTTATGGCAGTATATCTTCCCCAATGTTATCGCCACGACGGTTGTTGTCTTTACCTTAAATGTGGCCGATGCCATCATGATCGAGGCCGCCTTGACATACCTCGGCCTTGGACTTCCCCCCATCATCGTGGACTGGGGCATGGACTTGGCCATGGGAAAGAAGTTCCTTCCCTCTGGCCAGTGGTGGCTTATCACGTTTCCCGGGGCGATGATTTCCCTCCTTGCCCTGGGTTTTACCATGCTGGGCGAAGGCCTGGCAGAGATCCTGAACCCAAGGCTTCTGGAGCGCTGAGACGGTGAAGACGATTCTGGAGATCGAAGATCTCACCGTGCACTTCCCCATCAACATTGGGACTGTTCGTGCGGTGGAAGGCGTGAATTTGACCATGGAGCAGGGGGAGGTGATGGGCCTCGTAGGGGAGTCGGGGTGTGGCAAATCCACGCTTGGTTTTTCGATCTTGAGACTCCTCAGGCCTCCCGGGAATATCGTGAGCGGAAGAATTCTCTACCACGGACAAGATATTGTTCAGATGAGCGAAAGGGAGCTCCTCTCCCTGCGGGGGAGCAAGATCGCCATGATTTTCCAGGATCCCTTAACCTCTCTCAACCCCCTTTTTCGCATTGACGATCAGTTCATCGAGACGCTCCTGACACACGAAAAGGCTATGGACAGGGATGGGGCGTTCGGCAGGGCGGAAAGAATGCTGGAAAGCCTTGGCATTTCCCCGGAAAGGCTTCTTGAATATCCCCATCAAATGTCGGGAGGAATGCGCCAACGGATCATGATCGGAATGGGGCTTATCCTGAACCCCGATCTCTTGATTGCCGACGAACCGACCACGTCCCTTGACGTGATCGTGGAAGCCCAGTTCCTCGACCTTTTGAATGATCTCCGCAAGCAGTACGGTTTGACTATTCTGCTCATTACCCACAACCTCGGGGTTGTTGCCCAGTTGGCTGACCGAATCGCGGTGATGTATGGTGGCACAATCGCCGAGGTGGGACAGGCAGGTGCAATCTTCGAGAGCCCCCTCCATCCCTATACCCGGGGCCTCTTGGCTTCCATACCCAACATTAAGCTCGATCAGCTGAAATTGACGACAATGCCGGGGAGTCCTCCTGACCTGGTCAATCCACCGTCAGGCTGCGTATTTCATCCGCGATGCCCCCGTGCCATGGAGGTTTGTCGGCACGAAAGGCCTGAGGGTTACAGTAAAGACGGCCGGCTCGTCACATGCTGGCTGTACGGGTAACGAGAAGATGACAGAACTGCTGGCGGTTGACAATCTGAAGAAACACTTTCCCCTTCAAAAGGGGGTTATCGACAACCTCCTGGCAAAGGAGAAGAGCTTCGTCAAGGCCGTGGACGGCGTCTCTTTTTCCATCAAAGAGGGGGAAGTCCTGGGTTTGGTTGGTGAGAGCGGATGCGGCAAGACAACAACGGGGAGGCTTGTCTTGCGGCTTCTCGAACCAACATCGGGGGAGGTCCTCTATAAGGGGAGATCCATTTTCTCCTATTCTTGGAGGGAGATGGAGAGGTTGCGGGAAAAGATCCAGATCATTTTCCAAGACCCTTATGCCTCATTGAGCCCTCGGATGGCCATTGGCAAGGCCATTGGCCATCCATTGGCGATTCACAACCGTCGTACTAAGGCTGAGCGAGAGGAAATAACGCTTCGGATAATGGAAAAGGTCGGTTTAACCCCTGCGTCCTTCCTCTATAAGAAGTATCCCCATCAGCTCTCGGGAGGTCAGCGACAACGGGTCGTGATAGCCAGGGCGCTGGTGACCAATCCCGAGTTCGTTGTGGCTGATGAACCCATTGCCATGGCGGACGTTTCCGTCAGGGCGATGATCCTGGAGTTGATGGTGCGACTAAAGGAGGAGTTCGACCTCACCTATCTTTTCATCACCCACGACCTGGCGACATGCAAGTATATCTGCGATCGTGTAGCCATCATGTATTTGGGCAAAATCGTTGAAATTGGCCCCTTGGAGGATGTATTCAAAAATCCAGTTCACCCTTACACTGCAACGCTGTTGGCCGCAGTGCCCGTTCCCGATCCCAAGTACCGGAGAACCCATCCCATTCCGAAAGGCGAGGTCCCCAGCCCTATCAATCCTCCACCCGGGTGTCGGTTTCACCCCCGATGCCCCTCCGCAAAATCAATGTGCAGTGTCCATGAGCCCGATCTCGTTGAGGTGCGTCAGGGCCATCGGGTAGCCTGCTTTTCGTAAGAGCTGGAGGGAAGAGGCAAAAGACTTATTGGAAAAACCCACAGAGGTCACGTTGTGGGAGATCATCAGCTAAACCGGCGTGGGCCCAGAGCCTGAGGAGCCTGAGAGCTCCGGGGGATTGATTCCATCGAACATGGAGGACGATGTGGACGATAGCTTTGCAAACAAAAACGTGCTTGTTACGGGGGCTTCACGGGGAATAGGGCGCGCAATCGCTCATGAATTTGCGGAGTTGGGCGCGCAGGTGGCGGTTCATTATCATCAGAACCGCAAGGCCGCCGAGCAGACTTTGAATGGTCTTGCCGGTGGTCCGCACCTCCTCGTTCAAGCCGATGTATCCGCTCCTGAGTCCGTTCGAAACCTGGTTGATACCGTAGTCCGCGAAATGGGAAGAATTCACGTGTTGGTAAACAACGCGGGGATATACGAGACGTTTCCCATCGTTGAACTGACTTATGAGGAGTGGCAGGGAACGTGGGAGAGGAATATTGGCACGAATTTGTTGGGGCCGGCGAATACATCCTTCTGCGTCGCTCAGCATATGAGGAAATGTGGCGGAGGAAAGATCGTCAATGTCTCCTCCAGGGGGGCCTTTCGAGGGGAACCCGAAACTCCCGCCTACGGGGCGAGCAAAGCGGGGCTCAATGCCCTCAGTCAATCCATGGCACAGGCGCTCGCCCCGTACAATATTTTCATCTATGTGGTCGCACCGGGGTTTGTAGACACGGATATGTCGTCCCCGGACCTCTCAGGCCCGAAGGGGGATGCAATTCGAGCCCAGAGTCCTCTCGGCCGCGTTGCTTCCCCGGAAGAGGTGGCACGAACAGTTGTATTTTTAGCCTCTGAGGGTACTGATTATCTGACGGGATGCATCGTCGACATCAATGGGGCATCCTACCTTCGATCCTAGGGGAGCTCAAAACGTGGCTTTGGGTGAGTTTTCGCAGGTAAGTTGCGCCTTCTGCCCCCGTGAGGGAGCCTCAAGGCGGAATATCAGCATTAACGCAATGACCGTAGTTCCAGCAAAGAGGAACCATATGGGACGATACCCCCCCAGGTTGTCAAATGTCCATCCAGCAGCAGAGGGGCCAATAACGCCGCCGATTGCGGCAAGTCCCAGTATTAGTCCGATTATTCTCCCAAAGGAGGCCCTGCCAAAATACTCTCTCACGATAGCCCCCCGTAACGATAGAATTCCTCCGAATGCAGGGGAGAAAAGGATCAGGAAGGGGAAGATAAGCCAGTTCAGATGAATGGAGGAGAAGACGAGCATCCCTGTGCCGAGAAGAAAATAAGCTACGGCCAACACGTATCTTTTATCGAAAATATCGCCCAACCAGCCAAAACCAAGCCTTCCGATAATGCTGAATAGGGGAATGGAAGTCGCCACAAATGCGGAAGTGGATCGTGATATGCCAATACTGCTGAGGTACGGCATAACGTGAGTGACTACCGCCATGCCGATCATCATCCGGATTGCCTCGGTGACCCCTATCGCCCAAAAATTCTTGCCCTTGAGAACCTCCTTGACATTAGGCTCCCCCTTGGGGTCGCCTCCATGGCTGAAGCTGCGCTCAGCCGGATCCGTTCCATCGGGGAAGGAACCATATTGTTCCGGCCTGTTACGGATCACGAATGACAGAGGAACTCCCAGCGCCCACATTCCCAGGCCAAGGATAATCAGCGTGGTACGCCATGTATGGAGATCAATGAGCCGGACAATAACTGGGACCAGCAGTCCTCCAGCGCCGAATCCGCATGCTACAATTCCCATCGCCTTTCCCACATTTTTCCTGAACCACTGTGCCACCGCTGTCATGAGCACCGTTGAGGCACATCCGCTCGCTCCTAAGGCAAGCAGGACAAAAGCGGCATAAAACATGAAAAGGGAGCTGGTCACGCCGAGAAGGATGAGGGCACCCCCCACGATAAATGTGCCGGCGGATGCCAGCTTTCTTGAACCGAAGCGGTCAACGAGGAATCCGACGATTGGGGCAAGAATCCCCATTTCAAGGCCGCGTAGCGAAAAGGCAATTGAGACCTGCGTGTAGCTCCAGCCAAACTCCGCAACTATTGGCTCAAAAAAGGCGGTAAAGCCGTAGAAACAGGCGCCCCCGATATAGAAGGCAATCAGAAAGCAAGCGACTACGATCCACCAGCCGTAAAAAATGCTTGTCATGGATAATCACCGTTATGCGTTCCGTTCAATCTTTGCGAAAGAGAATCGTCTCTCACCTCACGGGGACAGGGTGAGACGGGGATGAGAAATGGTGGCAGTTCTACGGGATGCCGCTAGGGATTTCCCTTGAGGCCGATGGGGTCGGCAACCTCCCTCATGCCCATGATCGTATCCTCGACGAGCTCCGATATATCGGCTCCGAGCATGGCAGCGCCCTTTTCGATTATGGAACGGTCGACGCCTGCGGCAAACGCCTTATCCTTCCATTTCTTCTTCACCGACTTGGGGGTCAAATCCATGACGCTCTTTGATGGTCGGACCAAAGCCACCGCAGTAACGAGCCCTGTCAGCTCGTCGATGGCGTAGAGCACTTTTTCCATCTCGCTTTTCGGTTCCACGTCCGAGCAGAGACCCCATCCATGGGAGACGACCGCGTGGATGTACTCCTCGGGCCATCCCCTCTCCGTGAGAATCTCATGGGTTTTCGTGCAGTGCTGGTCCGGAAAGCGTTCATAGTCGAGATCGTGAACGAGACCGATGACTCCCCATTTGTCCTCGTCCTCGCCCTTTTTTCTGGCGATGTAGCGCATTACACTTTCCACACAGAGGGCGTGTTTGATCAGGCTGTCACTCTGATTAAACTCCTTGAGCAGCGCCCAGGCCTCATCTCGGCTCGGCATCTTCTCGCCCATTGTTAAACCTCCTCATTGATTAAGTTCATGTTCCCCAAATTCCCCTTCGCTCAGAGTTCGTTTTTCCGGTTTTCCAGGGATTCCCGATTTTGAACTTTGACATTGACTCTCGTGTTCGTTTTTCGTGTCCGTGCTCGTTACGACCGAAGACCGCAGACGGATGACCGCGGATAAGACAAGAAAGACGGCGGACGGCAGATCGCGTTAGAGGATCATGCTCGTGCTCGTTTTTCGGACCCCGTCATTTGTCATTTGGATTTTGACATTTGAACTTTCCATTTTTAACCAATAAAACCAATCAAACTAATACAACCAACCAACTCATTGTCATTGGACATTTCTCCTTCTCCCGCCACCCCTCAACCTTAGCCTTTCACCTTTTTCATTTGACATTTCGCCTTCCGCCTCTCCCCTCTGACCTCAAACGTCTTTCGCCTTTTCGACTGCAACACCGCATGACTGCAGCACCGCAGCACTGAGTAATGTTCGCTCCCGGGATCTCGGCAACAACCCTTCAACATGTGACCCTCCCCTCTCCTCCGTCATATACCTCATCTGTTGAGGGAAGTAAAGGGTTACGGCACGAAGTTGCAATGAGGGTGGATTTGACACCGGCCCCCTTTTTCCATATCTTGAAAGGAT
>Ga0209636_10001140_pt1 | contig 26689 bp, 18 predicted proteins | sample DeeMarSWOR152_54_FD_187464 | JGI IMG/M metagenome (GOLD analysis project Ga0209636, IMG submission 187464) | Marine sediment microbial communities from White Oak River estuary, North Carolina - WOR-1-52-54 (SPAdes) (version 2) | ecosystem: Environmental > Aquatic > Marine > Intertidal zone >...
GTGTCATGAAATTGGCAGAGAATGCAGATGTATTGATCCATGATTCAACATTCTCCGACGACGACAGGGATAAGGCGGAAGAGATGGGACATTCCACGACAAAAATGGCGGCGGATATTGCAAAGAAAGCGGGAGTCAAAGCATTGTATTTGATACATATAAGCCAGCGATACACGGATCCGAAAAAACTTGAGCGGGAAGCAAGAGAAATCTTTGAAAATTCGTTTATGTCCGAGGATTTCATGAGGGTCGGGGTTGAGAAGCACTGGTGAAAACATTGTTTATTTTAAAAATCTAAAGGAAACTATTGATATTTTTGTAAAAATCCAAAAAATCTTTTCTGAAACAGAAAAGAATTGTTAGATAATAGGTTGTTTTATATGCAAATCCTTTTTAATTAATATATCGCGATCATAAAAGCGGAAAAAATTTAAAACAAAAATTAAAAATGAATATACGCAAAAAAATAAGATGGGAAACTTCTGAAAAAGCAGCTAAAAAGAAACCAGCATCTATCGTTTCGATGTTGTTTGTTTCTTTTATTGAAAGGTTTGGTTTATACGGAAACAAAAAGATGCAATATGCATTAAATACAAAAAGGATTTTTTGTTTTTTTGTTCTTGCCGGAATTTTACTTGGTTCTACGGCAGGAACTGTTGCTTCTGAAACTATGGAGATAATCGTTAAGGTTGATGATGATAATATAGATGAGTCTGCTACAAATTATGCGGTCGATTATAGTGTTTATAAGTTGGTTGGTGATAATGTCAATTCAGATACATCTGTTGACTATTTACTAAAGAAAATGCGAGGGTCGGTTGAATATGAGGATTTAGACAATGATAATTCGATTCAGAATATTACTAATGGCACCGTCCATTTTACAGGCAGTGGTGAGGAGGGGGGTCATACAAATATTTCTGTAACTCCCGGCAGATATGTTGTGTGTGCATCTACTGACCCGGTACCCTGCACTATAGATACATGCCCTAGATCGGCAACATGGGCAAACCTGACCAATCCTACATGTAACCCCTGTGATACTACTATCGGATGCGCTATTTATAATTCATATGACGACATCGGACATTATACTATATTAAATTACACGGAAGGCGGCTGTGAGGAAGGTGATGATACCCCCACCGATTATACGGATGATGTGATAAAAATAGGATATACTGATCCAGTTCTACCCGGGTCCTGTGCGTTAACTCATGTAGAGCCAGGCGAGTCTGATAAAGTCGCAGTTGCTGTTCTAACAAAGCCAGGTGAACTAGTGGACATACGTATTGAATCTTTCTTTCGGGAAGGCCAAATCACGTCAGGTTCAACATATGTAACTACTGGATATCAAATAATGTCAAAAAAGGAAGGATCCAGGCTTAGGGGAGTAGCTAGGGGAGCAGGAGCCACTATTGCTTTCACGGCGATATTGGATCCAGAGGCATTCAGTAGCGTTGATGGAATAAAAAGTATTGGGTTAAACATTGCCGTTTCGGAACTCTGTGCGTTGGCCATGGGCGCGGGACCAGAAGCGGCGATGGCATGTGCGTCACTCCAAATAGGGTATGCGGGTCTTTATAATATTGTCGGCGCGTTCGAATTGTGTAGTGATGTAAATACAGATGATATCCAAATAATCTATGAGGATTCTATCCATCCTGAAGGCGGGGATTATGCACTTGATGTTTATATTATAAATAACGGGGGTCCTGTTATTGACGCAGATTTTAAAGATTATAACGTTCCAAATTATGGTAGTATCATCAAATACAACGGAGTTAAGTATAAGATAAAAGATATAAAACCAGGTACATATGAGTCTATATATGATTATGCCGGAACTTATACTCATATATATGATCTCGGCACCTTAGATAATGGGGTACATAAGTTTCAGTTTTTATTAGAGACAACCAATGCGTATGGACAACAGAGTATCGATGAATTTTTTGCCCAAGAACTAAATTTTGGAGGGAAACTCTTATTAGAACAAAGAAGTAATGGATACACTGTCTGTAGTCGCCATGACTACGTAAATACCTTTGCAAGACAATCACCATACATCTTTAATGTCAATTACCCCCGTTTCTCATATAGCGGAAAATCGATTGTCATAGAAGCAGATGTCATAGATAATGATCTAAATGGCGCCGCATGCGACTTATATCACAAAACAAATCAAGACGCCAGTTTCACACAGACATCTATGTTGCTATCAAATAACAAATTGAGTAAATCAATAGATATTCCTGCAACCACCGGGATAGATACCCTGGAATTTTATATAAACTGCACAGATGCAGATACAAATACTCAAACAAATGATAATTATGGGACAAATTACAAGATACATGTAATCGAGGATGCATCTTCAGGAATGGATGCTGGAAACGATAAAACTCTGGCAATGAATATCCCAAGCAATGTTCAACTCACAGGTCATTTGTTACCTATGAAAGATAAGGATGGTAGGAATCTATCAGATATTTACGATTGGTATACTATGGAAAATTTCTATGATTTCTCTGATTGGTATAAATTCAATGTAGCTGCAACCACTCATATCCAAGAGATTACCATTACTATGACCCCCCCTGCAGGTTCAAACATGCATATGCATCTATTTAAGCCAGATGGCTCTCTTGCAACCCGCTCAACCAATCAACCAGGCGACACTACCCAAACTATAACCTATGATGCAAAAGGTGCCGGAGATACCGGGTATTGGAAATTGTTAATTGAGTATTTCGGTGGGCAAGGTGGAGAATATTCCTTCGATGTTCAAGTTGTTGAAGGAGATCCAATAACGCAAAGTGGTACGGATCCGCTGACATGTAATGAAATCCCAAAAGATGCCTATGTAATAGATGGTACTGATACTGGAACATCATCTTGTGATGTTTTTACTGCAACTATAGACCAAAAAATATATTCAGAAGATACTGGTACAGAAAATGGAATTATAATAACAAATGGTGGTACGAACTATACTAATGGATATATATGTAATGAAATTGAAGTGTCCATATCTCAACCACCCTCGGTGATAATAACAATTCAACCAACTGACGGTAAGGATACCTACGTCTCGGCTGATTACCCGGATACTAATTATGGGAGTAATACGCGGTTAAGGGTGGGATCATGGAATGATAACACCTCCTTTATTCAATTTGATTTATCCAGTATACCGGCTGGGTCAACAATTAATTTTGCTACTTTGTCTCTTTATTGCAAAGAAAGCACCGTTAAACAACCAGAGGGCTATCAACCCGTTCTTGTTTATCCAGTGGCTGGGTCATGGAATGAAAATACTATCACATACAGTAACTATCCGAATTATTATTCTTCCGTAGTCTCCTCTACAGACGTCAGCGGTACTGGCTGGAAATCATGGGATGTGACCGATCATGTTTGGTATTGGGTGTGGGGGGACATTCCAAATCATGGTTTTTATATGCGCGATGGAACATCGGATTACAAGGGTGATCAATCAGTTTATTATAGTAGTGAGTCTGGTTTTGGTGCTAATTATATACCAAAATTAGTGGTTGACTATACCCCAAATGACGTGATTACTGAAATTGCTTTTAAGAGTGATGGTTATTATATCGATTATGATACAGTTGACGAACCCATACCAGCTAATATAACCCGAACACTGTGTGGACTTCCCTGTGATGTCGGGGTTCTGCACCCATACCATTTTGAGGCGTATGTAGAGATGGCAAATGCAGAAACTGGACTGGTTCATTGCACATTTACAGAAGATTACCCTGGAGAATTCAGTATAGATAGAAAGGAGCCAAATATTGACTCACTTACAACATCAAGTTTGGGTGCTGTGCCAATTACTATCACAGCCGATGCGGAAGATGACGGATATAATACCGATGGAGTCGGCATAGATAAAGTTTCCTTCTACGTAACCCAAAGTAAGTTTAATGTGGATGGTACGCTTAAGGACGTTGCGGGGGACTGTGAGGATAGCACGGAGCCATATACTTCATCTGGTTGTGGATGGGCGCCTTCTGATGGGGGTTACTGGATCGGGGCAAAGGCTGAAGACAAATTCGGTAATGAAGCGGAGGAAACTAGATTTGTATATGTGGATATAACAGCACCAGTTATTTCATCATTCACCATCAAACCAATGGCAAGTGGTAACTTTGTCAATGGTGTTGTGAATCTGGTTGTAGAATATTCCGATGCATCCTCCGTGACTATCGAGTATCAAATAGATGGCACATCATGGGTTGCGGGCGATAGTTGGGATACAACATCTGTAAGTGATGGTCCTCACACAGTTACGGTTAATGTTACCGATGCCATGGGCCAATCAACCACATACAATATGCTCACTAATCCCAATGTAGATAATGCTCCTCCAGCATCATCTGTCACAGCGTTGCTCTCTGTCCAAACTCAACCCTCATTTACGGTATCATGGAGCGGCTCCGATGGGGGCTCTGGATCTGGCGTGGCTTGCTATGATGTTCAATATAGAGATGGGCTTGAAGGTGCATGGAACACATGGCAGGACTGCATTCCATCTACATCAACATCCGCGACATTTATAGGGTCTGAGGGACATACTTACTATTTCCAATCAAGAGCAAAGGATAATGCAGGTAACTGGGAAGCATATCCCGGCGGGAATGGAGATACTAACACTACCATAGAACCTCCCCTGAAAATAACAGATACAGGACCTTCTGGTACTTTAACGACTGCGTCCATCACCCTATCTGCAACAACCAATAAAAATGCAAATTGCAGGTGGAGCACGACAAATCAGGGCTATGATTCAATGCCTACAACTAACCATTTTACTTCAGGTGAGGGGACACAAGAACACTCAACGGTTGTACCTGCGTCCGAGGGCATAAATACATATTATGTAAGTTGTGAAGATATGTCTGGAACTCCAATGACTACTGCAGTGGAGATTAATATATGCACTTGCGCCTCTTGTGGTAATTGCGAAGCAAACCTCGATAATTCTGCATGTAAAGCCGTCTATCTGACAGAAAATATCAACCAAGTTGGAACCTGCATCAACAACCCTGCAGACTTCAATGATAAGATCTTTGACTGCCAGAGATATACGATTGAAGGTGATGGTAGTGGTAATGGAATCTATCTGAAATCAAGAAGTGGGAATACAATTAGAAATTGCGTTATAACTAATTTTAGCAATGCAATTTATTTTGATTTTCCTAATGCAAATGGTAATACTCTAATGGATAATACATTAAAGTTAAATAGCCATGGTGTCCATTCATATGCTACATCAAACACTATGATAAACAACAATGTAAGTTTAAATGATATTGGATTCTTTTTCGATTATTGTTCATCAAACACTATGATAAACAACACAGCAAATTCAAATATCGATGGATTCTTTATACTGCGTTCCGCTCACAATACATTGATAAACAACACAGCAAATTCAAATAGTCGGTATGGAATTGCTTTACCTATCTCAGGGGGCAACAATCTAATAGAAAATACAGCGATGTCAAATGGTGAAGACGGCTTGTACCTCTCTTCAGGAGGTTACGATCCAAATACACTATCCCCAAATACAATAAATTTAAATAAATTTTGCTCAAACATCAAACAAGATATTCATAATGATAACACAAATAATTCAGGTGATAATAATACCTGCGATGAAGCACTTGGTTGGGATGACGATGACGCAGGCACCACAGGATGCAAATATTCATGTCACTGTTATAAAAAATTAAAATCTTCAGGCACCTGCAACGTTTCAGATGCAAACCTAAATTCAATTGAGGCATGCGACTGCGTGGAGCAAGCACTAAATGACACAGATTGTTCTACTGTTAAATTAGACAGAAACATTACTGATGTTGGTGGAACCTGCATCAATTGGCCAGCAGACAATAAAATCTTTGACTGCCAGGGGCATACGATTGATGGAGATGGCTCTGGAACATATTACGGAATATATTTAAATGAAAAGAATCACAACACGATCAGGAATTGTGTAATAAAAGAGTTTCAATATGGAATCACTTCTAATGGATCGAATAATGTTTTTTTGAATATAGATGCTTCTCTTAATAAGGGTAAATCGCCCCTCTATGCTAGCGGCACTCCTGGTTGCGGGATCTACTCATGGGGGGATAACAATAAATTTTCAGAAATAAATGCTTCTCATAACACAGGGGGTGGCGGCTACCTTGGCAGACCTGGAGGCGAAGCCTACGGAATTTATTCCTATGGGAACAACAATAACTTCTCAAAAATAAATGCGTCTAACAATAATGGGGGCATTGGTGCTGCCAAAGGCTATGGAATCTACTCTTCAGGTAGCGGCAATAACTTCTCAATGATAGATACCTCATTTAACAAAGGAGGTAATACTTTCACAGGTGGTTACCATGGCTATGGAATAGAATCAAATGGAGATAACAATATCTTTTCGTGTATAACCATTCTTAATAGCGGCGGTTCTATGGGCAGCAGCTACTACGGAATCGTCTCATCAGGAAATAATAATAATTTCTTATACATAAATGCTTCTAATCACGGCGAAAGTGGTGGCTATGGCGGCAGCGCCTATGGGATTCAATCTTCAGGAGATCATAACAAATTCTCAAACATAAATGCTTCTTCTAGTTCTGGGGGCGCCAGCGCTGGCAACGCAGGCAGCGCATATGGGATTCACTCAATAGGAAGTAATAATGACTTCTCAAACATAAATGCTTCTTCTAAGGGAGGTAGTCGAAGTGGCAATGCCAAGGGAATCTACTCTTCAGGTAGCAGTAATAACTTCTCAAACATAAATGCTTATTCTAGTGGCGGTAGCGCCGACCCCAACATAGGCGGCGGCGAGGATGGGGCACCTGGCTATGGAATACAGTCAACAGGGAATAACAACAAATTCTCAGACATATCTGTTTATTCTAGTGGCGGCAGCGGCGACAACATTGCCATATGCCTTTGTCCAGGCGGCAGTGGCGGCAGTGCATATGGAATACACTCTTCAGGAGATAATAATGAGTTCTCAAGAATAAACGCTTCTTGTGACGGTGGTGAAGGCACACTCATCTCTGGTATCGGAGGCGGTGCCCATGGTATACACTCTTCAGGAGAATATAATATTTTTTTAGACATAAGTGCTTCTTCTAATAAGGGTGGTAAATGTACTCACAGTTGCAATGGAGGCGGGGCTTATGGTATATATTCCTCAGGGAATTACAGCACCTTCTCGGGTATAACTACAGAGCATAATAGCGGCGGAGACGGCAGTGGCTTTGGCGGCTCTGGAGGCAGTGCCTATGGTATATATTCCTCAGGGAATTACAGCACCTTCTCGGGCATAACTACAGGGCATAATAGCGGTGGCACAGGTAGTAGCTCTGGCGGCTCTAATGGCAAAGGTTATGGAGTATATATCTCAGGAACCGACAATACTTTAACTTCCAATACTGCATGCAGTAATATAGATTATGATATTTATGGTACCGGAATATCAAATACAGGAAACAACAACACCTGCGATAAAGCATATGGCTGGAACGAATATGATCAGGAGGGTATTGGATATGTTGGATGTAGTTTGTTGTGTAACGGTTCTGAGGGTACGCATAATGGAGTGTGTATTTGCTCAAGTTGTGCGGACTGCACCCAAAAATTAAATAATCCTTCATGCACCACAGTATATTTAAATACGGACATATACACCACCGGAACCTGTATAAACAACCCCGCTGATTTCAATAACAAGATATTTGACTGCCAGGGTTATACAATTGATGGAAACGATAATGTCGGCGTCTATGGAATTTATTTATCAGGGAAATCCGGAAATACAATTGAAAATTGCATTGTCACTGACTTTATGCACGGAATTTTTTTATATTCTTCCTCAAATAATAGTCTTGTAAACAATAATCTAAACTCAAATGGCGGTTTCGGAATTCTTTTAGAGTCTTCCTCAGATAATGCATTGATTAATAACACAGCAAATCAGAATAGTTATGGAATTCATTTAGTAATTTCATCAAACAGCAACGACATAATCAACAACACGATAAGTAACAATGGTGACTATGGGATTCGTTTTTGGGATAATTCCAATGATAATAGAGTGATCAACAACACCATAAACAACAATGACAAACATGGTCTCTATATAACAAGCGGTAATACCGGCAACACAATAAATTCAAATACATTATGCGGCAATAACCGGGAGGGAGGGAGTTACTATGATATTTACGATGCGGGTTCCAGCTCTGGCGACAGCAACATCTGCAACAATTCTGACGGCTGGAACGATGATGGAACATCAGGATGCACATATCCTTGTGGTAGTTGTTTCTGCACAAACTGCGCCGACTGCGAAGACAAATTAAACAAGGCTTCGTGTTCTAGTGTTTATCTAACTGGGGACATTTGGGATAAGACTGAAAGTTGCATCAACAATCCGGACATCGATAATAAAGTATTTGACTGCCAGGGATATACTATTGACGGGGATGGGACCGGGCCGGATTATGGAATTATTTTAAGCAGTGGACGGACAGGGAATACTATTAAAAATTGTGTAATATCTGATTTTTATCATGGAATTTTTTTGTATTCTGCTTCAAACAATAATAACATAACCAACAATACGGTAACTTCAACTGTGGTTGGGATTGAATTGCATTCTTCTTCAGACCATAATAACCTGATCAACAATACAGCAAATTCAAATAGTAATTATGGAATTGTTGTAAATTACGCTTCAAATAATAACCTGATCAACAATACAGCAAATTCAAATAGTTATCATGGAATTATTTTATTTGCTTCTTCAAATAATAACCTGATCAACAATACAGCAAATTCAAATAGTCATGAAGGAATTCGTGTAGAGTATGGTTCCTCAAACAATGAGATTAACGGGAACAGATTCTGTAATAATGTAGATCAGGATGTTTACAATGATGCAGGTTCCAACTCTGGCGACAACAATACATGTGACAATTCTGACGGCTGGAACGACGACGGAATTGAAAACGCCTGCACTTTCAGATGTGATGGCACGGCATGCGATTCTGATAATGATTACTATGTAAAATCAATCTGTGGCGGAACTGATTGTAATGATGATGATAGTGCAATAAATCCAGGAGCAACAGAAATCTGCGATGGGATAGATAATGATTGTGATGAAACTCCTGATGGTCCCGGTATTTGCCCGACAATAACCTATTACTGCGATAACGACTATGATACTTATTTTGATTCATATCAAGACGGCACGTGTGATATGTTTAATTGTGTCCCATCGGGATGCCAGGAAACTCAGGGGGATGACTGCAATGATAATGATGCGTCCGTACATCCCGGAGCTGCAGAAGTATGTGACGGTATAGACAACAATTGTGAGGGAAGTGTTGATGAAGGAGGTGTATGCCTAAGAGACTATTCATGGAGTGATGCAGGCTATGAATATGAGGACTGCGCTGATCAGGTTATCTTGAGTGCGGATGATGGTTATGCTCCGGTTGCACTGTCTCAGCCATTCCCGTTCTATGGTACGAACTATAATACAATTTATGTCGGCAGTAATGGTTATATAACTTTTGATGGGGGGATGTATTATTTCCAGCACATTGCAAACATGCTTAATATCAGGAAAATGATCGCGGTTGACGGTGGAGATTTAGTCACCACTTCATACTTATGCACGCATGATGATCATATTACAATCAGGTGGGTTGGCAAACATTATGGCCGCTCAGACAGCGTTGATGTGGAGGCAAAGCTTTATAATAATGGGAATATTAAGATAAACATGAAGAGTATTGGTGTGATGACCGGCAGCTGGCCCGGGGAGGGTGTTACCGGAGTGGGCGCAGGAGATAGTATTCATCAGGTAAGGGTAACGACAGGGGATACATTATCATATATTTTATTTCCCCCCCCACCAGATTCGGTTTGATAGATATGATGCTTCAACGATTAACACTAAATACATAGTTAACTACAATAAAACTGGATAAAAAAATATTGTTTGTTGGGATAATAGGGCTGTGCATCGGTATGCTGTTAATAAATGCCGTTGTTGATAGGGGTAATGGTAGTAATACCGGCAATAATGGGGGCAATAATGAATCATTGGAATATGATTTGAGTGTCATTAAAGATAAAGAGCCAGATAAAGTGACGGTGTTAAACATAGTGATATTAGATAATAACGGCAGTAAAGATGAGATGCTCAAAAATATGAGTGTTGAACAACCCAGCATACCGGTCCCTGAAATGGCAAAAGAACAAAGTCCGATGAATAAAACAAATGTAACGATTGGTGAAGAGATTATCATAGAAGAGGATAAGTCTGAATTGCTCAAGTAACACGGGAATGGATAACGATGGGTTCTCAACCACCTGTATTTTTATTGTAAAGACAATGTTATAATCCATTTTAGCTCCTGCCTGTAGGATCGCAGTGGGCATATATCTTGCACGATCAACATAGCAGGAACATTCTTATTTATTTTTTATTTTTTAATATTCGTTAGATAAGATGAAATATTATCATAAAATTCTTGATCTAATCGACCAGCAGGAAGAATGGCGCGGCAGCTGCCTGAACATGATCGCAAGCGAAAATATAGTCTCTGGTGCGGTAAAAAAAGCGATTTCTTCCGACTTCGGGCACAGGTATGCCGAGGGGGTTCTGGGCGGAAGGGATGACGGCATGCAGATTTTTGACCGCTATTACCAGGGGACAAGGATTTTTGATAAAGTTGAGGCGACTGCGATGAAATTAACGGAGGATTTATTTAATGCCGAGCATAGTAATGTTGTTCCGGTCTCTGGCGTGGTGGCAAACCTTGTGGCGTATTATTCGCTCGCGAATCACGGAGATAGGATAACCGGGTTGAGCATCCAGGATGGAGGTCATATTTCCCACACTCATGTAAGTGCTGCCGGCGTTATAGGTTTGAGGGATATTCCTTATGCGTTTGACAGGGAGGGGATGAACATTGATGTTGATGAATCGATAAAAATAGTCAGGGAGAATAAACCCAAAATAATGCTCTTCGGCGCCTCGTTTTTCTTATTCCCCCACCCTGTAAAGGAGATGAGGGACGCAGCAGATGAGGTCGGGGCTTACATTATGTATGACGCCGCTCATGTTGCCGGCCTGATCGCCGGAGGAAAATTCCAGAATCCTTTTAAGGAAGGGGCGGATGTTATCACCTCCTCAACCCATAAAACATTCCCGGGACCCCAGGGGGGGGTCGTTATGTGCAGGAATGAGTTATCCGAGAGGATTGATAACGCGGCATTCCCCGGCTTGATGAGCAACCACCACCTGCATCATGTTGCAGGATTTGCGGTGGCGCTTGCGGAGATGAAAGAGTTCGGTAAAGAGTATGCGGACCAGATAATCAAAAACTCGAAAGCACTGGCTGAAGAGCTGCATACTCTCGGGTTTGATGTTTTATGCGAGCACAAGGGCTTTACACAGTCGCATCAGGTCATAATCGATGTATCAAAGACAGGGCGCGGCAAGAAAATAGCAGATAATTTCGAGAAAGCGAATATGATAATCAATAAAAACTTATTGCCATGGGATTCATTAAAGGATACCGCGAATCCTTCGGGGATAAGAATAGGCACTCCGGAGATAACACGCATTGGGATGAAAGAGGAAGAGATGAAAGAAATCGCGGGATTTATGAAACGCATAGCGATTGATAACGAACCCCCGGAAAAAGTAAAGGATGATGTTGTCGAATTAAAGAAAGGTTTTAATAGGGTTTTTTATTGTTTTTAAATTATGAAAAATAATTAAATATAAAATGGATCTTTGGGGGCGCATAGAAATGGTATCTAAAGGCATGTATTTTGTTATAGTTTTGCTGATGCTGATGCTGGCGGTGCTCGGCATTGCCCTGTTATTCGCAAACGCGGTCGGGTACGAGCAGTCTTATATATCCAGCGATCAATTTGTGTATCTGCTGGGAGATGTATTGTTTTTGATGGTTATTCTGGAGTTAAGCAAGACGATCATTATTTATGCAACCCAGCATGAATTCTATCTGCAGGGGATCGTCACAGCTGTACTGATCGCCGTATGCAGAAACATCATATTCATTAAATTCGAGGACAAGCCGGATGTCATATACAGTGCAGTTGCCGCCGCAATCATAGTTCTTGCACTTTTGGTTGTACTTAAATATGCTCCAACGAGATTGCAGTCCCCGCTCCCAAAGAACATGTGCGAGATGAACATCACAATGAAGGATAAACCCGGAGCTTTGGCTTCTGTTGCCGGGATAATCGCAAAGAATGGAGGAAATATAATGTCCGGGCGGATTGCTGGGATCGGGGAGGGTAAAAGTATCTGGGTTGCTTTGGTTGACGTAAGCAAATCGGATGCGAAACTCATAGAGGATGATCTGAAGAGGAATGAATTTGTAGAGGATTTAGAGTTTAGTTCGGAGGATGCTTAAAATCGAAGGTGTGTTTTTATGCATCAAATCAAAAGAATAAAAAAATGGAATTGAATGTAGTGGCGAAATTGAGAATCCTGCCTGCGGATGTGGATGTCGATTTGAGGGTTATCGAAGAGAAATTGACGCCCCTGGTAGAAGCGGTCGGAAAGCTGCACACATCCGAGGTAAAGCCGATAGGGTTTGGATTGAATATGCTCGAAATTACGGTTCTTATGAATGACTCAAAGGGCGGCATAGATGATCTGGAGGATAACATAAAGAAAATATCCGGCGTTGGGGAAGTTGATGTTGTTGACGTTAACCGGCTGTGATTCCTTCTTTGATTTATTATTAAAAAAAATAAAAACTCTAATGAAATGCTATTTGAAATCCTTGGTTTAGCGGGGTCAATAATCATAATCCTTATCGGCTGCGAGTTATTTGCGAACGGGGTTGAGAGCGTGGGGAGGAAATTCACATTGTCTCATGCGGCAACCGGCTCCCTGCTGGCGGCTGTGGGAACCGCATTGCCTGAATCCGTGATTCCCATACTGGCACTTCTTTTCAGCGCAGAGCACGGGGAGGCCATCAGCATCGGGGCGATACTGGGGGCGCCGTTCATGCTGTTTACTTTAGCCATATTTCTCCTGGCAGTTACGGTGCTGACTTTGAAATTCATGGGTAAAAGAGATTCTGCGATCAAGGTCAATCCCGAGTTGATCTCTTTTGATCTGAAGTTTTTTATATTCGCGTTCTTTTTAATCCTCGCCGTTTCCCTGATTAAGATTAAATTTTTAAATTACGCGCTTGCTGCATTTCTTGTGCTCTTTTATCTCTTTTATATAAAGAAAATTTTAGAGCATGAGGCGGCAGGCGATGAAACCTACCACCCCCTTCATTTTGAAAAATATTTCGGGAAAAAGCATGTTTTAATTTACATCCAGACCGCTCTTGGCTTAATTTTGATAATTTCGGGGGCACATTTTTTTATCGGTTTTTTGATCGTTACCGGAACCGCGATCGGAATCTCAATGCTTGTCTTTTCCCTGCTCATAACGCCTATCGCAACAGAACTCCCGGAAAAATACAATTCAATAACGTGGATAATAAGAGGCAAGGACACGCTGGCTCTGGCAAATATAACCGGTGCGGTGGCGTTTCAATCAACGCTCATCGTGAGCATTGGTTTGCTGTTCACGGAATGGATCCTTGACTGGCATACGCTTCTGAACATCACTCTGGCACTGTCCTCAGCAATCTTCATTTTTATAACCCTGAAGTTTAAGAAAAAATTGTACGCTGAACCCTTGTTAATCGGCGGGCTGTTCTATGTTATCTACATAATTCTGGCTCTTGAGCTGGTGAAAATTTAATCACCGACTCAGAATCCAATTCCTGAGGCAACCTTCATACACAACTCAACAAACGGCGGCGCATAAAACAGGATAAGTAATGCGATAACTGCGACCACCATCGGAATTGTAAATGCAAGCGGCTCCTTAAATTTCTTCTCCCCACTCTCATTATGCGCAGGCTCAACGAACCACATATACTTTATGATCCTACCGTAATAATACAGGGAGATTATAGAAGTTACGATCATCACAACACCCAATACCATGGCAAGAGCACTCCCGAGGATATATTCCCTGAAAAGTTCAATCAAAACAAGGATTTTCGCGGTAAATCCTCCAAAAGGAACGATTCCGGCAAGCGAAAGCATAAATGATGCCATTGCCAGGGACGTTATGGGCATCTTTTTTGCCAGCCCCACATAATCTCCATAATTTTTTATTTTCCCGCCAGATGCCGTGTCTGCGCATGCGGCGGCAATGAAAGCGCCGGCTTTCATAAACGCATGCACTATTATGTAATAGATTGCATAAGCAATTCCCGCAGGAGTAAATATTGCTATTGCAGCCAGGATGTAGCCGACCTGTCCGATGGAAGAATAAGCAAGCATTCTTTTGATATCCTTCTGTGCTAAAGCAAGGATGTTCCCGACAACCATTGAAAGGATCGCTAAGATAGCGATCATTATACTCAGTTCTACTTCAAGTACCGCTATTGCGACAACCAGAATCTTTATTGCCGCGGCAAAAGCCATTTTCTTGGATGCTCCGGCAAGCAGCGCGCTTACGGGTGTCGGAGCCCCCTGATATGCGTCAGGCGCCCACAGATGGAATGGAACGGCGGACATCTCAAATGCCAATGCCGAGAATAATGTCAATATGCCAAGGAATGCCAATAGTTTTGCACTGTCATCGACATCTGCAATATCGCTGATCATCAAAGAAGAGGTTGAGACATAAATCAAAGAAATCCCAAGAAGCATTATCACGGAAAATACCGCCCCAAACAAAAAGTATTTTGCTGCCCCATCAACCCCTTTCCGGTTAAACTCAAACGCAACCAAAATAAAGGCAGGGATAGCAGCCATTTCTATGCCCACGAACAATGTCACTAAATCAGACGATGACGCAACAACCATCATTCCAAAAGTTGAGAGCAGGAGCAGGGAGTAATATGCATCCAGATGCTTTCCATTTTCCATGTACTTCAAGGACGCAATAGTGGAAAGCAATGCTATGGATAAAAATATCATCTTAAACACCACTGCAAACAGATCCACCGAATAGATCATCTTTATCCCGGAAACATCGATGACGTTGGAAGTTTCCGTTCCGGTCGGGATCATAAGCAGGAGCGCTATTGAAACCAGAATTCCAAGAACCGATAGATAACCGGAAATCTTCCCGAGTCTCGAGCCGATCAATAAGATTACCACCGCTGCCAATGCAATTGCTATCTCCGGAAGTATCAGACTTAAGCCATCCATCATCCCATACCACCTCCTTTAATTAATATAAAAATTATGAACCCGATCGTTAAATAAAGCACCGCCATGGACGTTGTTGAGGTTACATGGGCTTGCAGTGACACCGCAAGGTACTTCTTTGCCTCTTTAAGATCTTTTCTTGTTACTGCGGATAAAAGCCATTCCGCTGGAGATCGACTCACGTATACCATGTAGCGGTAAAAGTTAGCCACCTTCCTGCTTGACCAGTGACTGACCTTTGAAAGCGGGTTCCCGCCGTAAATCCATGGGGTATCGAATCTTATTCTTTCCCTCCCTTTGCTTTTTCCGAAATATGCATAATTTGCTATCGCGAAAAGGATTACTATTCCAAGCACCGCAAGTTCTGCAGTATGACCCAAGTGCTGCGCTTCCTCGTGCGGCATAACATCTTCAACATGCCCCACATTACCTATCTTGATCTCTGCCAGATCCATGAATGGATACGGAACAAAGTAAAATACAACAACAAAAACCGTAACGGCTGCGATGGGGGCAACAACAAGACCCAGTATCGGCAGCGGCGCTTCTTTCCATTCTTTCTTTTCCCCTTTTGGAAGGTCCCTTAAAAATGCTCTGAAAACAATCGGGAAGAAATAAATCAAGTCCAGGAACCCTGCTAATAGAAACACGCCGCAAAATATTAAATAATTGCCAGCCAATGCCCCCTCAACCATCATTCCTTTGCTTGTGAATGCGAAAGTGAGAGGAACTGCGATCATCGCAAGCATCCCGATAAAAAAGCAGACCATCGTTATTGGCATCTGCTTTCCAATCCCATCCAATTTGCTTATCAATTTTTTATGGGCCGCAACATATATCGCTCCTGCTGCAAAAAATAAAATGATCTTCCCAAACGAATGTGCTGCGATATGTATGATTGAACCCGTCATTGCGGTTTTTGTAAGTAATGCGGCGCCCAACATCATAACCGATAATTGATTTACAGTTGAATACGCAACCCTTCTTTTTAGATTATCCTGCGTTAGTCCGTAAAGTAACGCTGCAAGAAGTGTAAAAGCAGCAAAGCCGCCGAGAACTAAATCCAGTGATAATGCTTTCATTAATGTCGGACCAAAAACATCAAACACGACTCTCATTACCGAAAAGACACCAGCAACCACAACCGCCACCGCATGAAGCAACGCACTTACCGGGGTTGGGGCAACCATTGCCGTTGGAAGCCATTTATGTATCGGGAACAATGCCGCTTTTGCATAACCAAATATCAATAATAAGAAAATTATTGTCTGCATTAACGCGGTGCCGTGTCCTGCTAAAAATCCACCTTCCGTGTAGTCTAATGTTCCCGTTAAGCCAAAAATCAAAAGTATTGCTAAAAGCTGGAATAACATTGAAGTAACAATTAAATAAATCAGATATTCCGTTCCGCCAGTCATTGCTTTTCTATCCTGGTGGTGAATAACTAACGGATATGTAACGATACTTAAAATTTCATAAAAAATGAATAAAGTTAATAAGTTTGCTGAAAAGGCAATTCCAAGGGCTGCGAAAATCGAGATTGTAAAGTAAATGAAAAAGCGGGTTTGAGCATGTTCCTTTAAGCCGCGCATATATCCAATGGCATAGATATTGGTAGCGATCCATAAAGATGATGTAACTAAGGCGAAGACCATTCCAAATGCATCAACCTCAAATGCCACGCTTAAGTTGGGTATGAGTTCAAAAAGTTCATAATAAAGTATTTCTCCTTCGAGAACCGGCGGGAGAACAAATAACATTATAACTAAAAAGGTTAAAATTGTTGCTATGGTGGTTATGCTGTCCCTCAAATTTGGCAATTTCTCAAAAAATGACATTCTGGATGCTAATATTAGTGCTGCGATCAATGACGGTATCAATGCCAATACCACCCACGTGCTTTCAATTGCTGCCATTTTTTATTTTTTTAAATTATCAAATAGGGTTGAAATATCTATGTTTCCGTAAGTCCTGTAGATCAATATAGCCAGCGCCAAACCAACTGCCACTTCCGCGGCTGATATTGCCAGGATGAATAAAACAAACACCTGGCCGGATGGGTCATTAATGAACGATGCGTAAGATGCTAAGTTTAGGTTCACTCCGTTCACCATGATCTCAATGCACATCAAAAACTTTATTAAATTCCTTTGAGTCAGGATTCCAAATAGCCCTGTTGCGAATATTGCCGTTCCCAGCACCAGATAATGTTCTACCGTGACCATCTTATTTTTTATCCTTATATGCGATAACGATAACGATTGCTCCTACGAGCGATGCGGTTAATAGTAAAGCGAGCACTTCAAAACCAACCAAAAAATTTCCGAATAGATTTAATCCGACGGCATTTGTTGTTATCTCATTCGTTTTGCTGCCTGCCCCGGTATAATCTACCCCAGCGATCGCATTGACCATTACGGCTAAAAACACAATTGCAATCGCTAAATTCACTGCGTCTCTTTCTTTTATATCTATCTTCATTTTTCCTTTTCTCTCTTTACCAGCATTATCGCAAATATCATCATCACAACGACTCCCCCGACATAGATCAATATCTGGGTTGCGAACAAAAACGGGGTTTGAAGCATGATGTAGATGCATGCGATTGATATAAAGAACGCGGCCAAGTAAAACACGGAGTGCATTATCTCCTTTGCCGCTATAACCATTACTGCCGTTGCGATGGAGATTGCTCCAAAAAACCCAAATGCCGCTAATTCCAACATTTTTCCAAAAAGTTTATCATTTAAAAGTTGTTCTTACTATCTCATTTATCACATCCGTGATTGATATTATTCCTCTCGGAAAACCTTTTTTGTCCAGTATGAACAACCTGTCTATGTTCTTCTTCTTCATAATTTTTGTCGCATCCAAGATGCTTGAATTTACATCTATGGTTTTGACAGGGGATGACATTATCTCTTTTGCAGTTATCCTGCCCAGATCCTTTCCAAACGCTTTTGGTATATCTATTTCGGAGATAACGCCTACTGCTTTGCCTTCCTTGCCCACCACCACAACACCATGCACATGTCCTTCATTAAGGATCTTTATAACATTTATAACCTTTGCGTACTCCGGCACCGTTACAACCCCGTGGGTCATCAAATCCCTCACCCTTTTATCTTCAATATGTTTCATTTCCATTTTTTTTGGTTTTCATTTATTTTAAGATTATAATGATTAATAATAAAAAATCAAATCAAGATTCTTTATCTTCTTCCGGGATGGATGTGTCCATATACCGTATGAATTTATCTTTATCATATTCTGCCAGTTCAAATTCCGGGCCCAATTCCACGGCTTTTTTGGGACATGCTTCCTCGCATAACCCGCACCACAAACATTTTCCGATATCCACGATGTAATCATAATCGTTCAACTTCCTTGATCTTTCCCTCCCCTCCTTTAATTTAATTTCAATGCATTTATTCGGGCACGCCATGGCACATAAATTGCATAAGATGCATTTTTCCGGGTGCAGTATGTGCATTGCCCTGAAATTTGGTGACTCCCTTGGTTTTTCAAATGGATACTGGACCGTGACCCGCTTTCTTAAGAGAGCATACTTCAATGTTAGTGCCATACCCTTCAATATTCCTTTGACCATTTTTTATTGTAATTACGAACCGTATGTTTTCTATGATTATAACCCTAAAAGTTATTTTCCTATAAACTATATGTTTTTTATTTTTAAAACACCCCCGGAGCGATAAACTTTAATGCCCCGACGATAGCGATATTTAATAATGCTAATGGAATCATATACTTCCAGCCAAGGGTAAGCATCTGGTCTATCCTTATCCTCGGCAGAGTGCCCCTGAACCAGATCATTATATATACAAATACGGCGGTTTTGATTAAAAACCATACAATCCCCAACGCTGCGATGCCAAAAGTTGGACCATGCCATCCCCCAAGGAAAAGCAGGGTTGCTAAAGCGCCAATTATGAACGGGTGAGCGTATTCGGCAATAAAGAAAAACGCGAACCTCATCCCGCTGTACTCTATATTATATCCCGCAACCAACTCGCCTTCCGCCTCGATCGTGTCAAACGGGACTCTCCCTATTTCCGCGACCGCGCAGATAAAGAATACGATGAATGCTATTGGCATAAGGAAGATATTCCATTTTGGGATTATGCCAAAGATCAGCTCCTGCTGAGCATTGACAATTTCGATTAAATTCATGGTTCCTGAAACTAAAATGACCCCTATTATCGCCAGCACGATTGGGATCTCATATGACATCATCTGGGCTGCAGCCCTCAACCCGCTCAGTAGGGCATACTTGTTGTTTGACGCCCACCCTGCCATTATTATGCCCAGGGGGGAGATCGCAGAAACCGCCAGTATAAAGAGTATTCCAATCTTCAGATCTGCAAAAACCAAAAATATTTCATTCCCGTCAATGTTTATTTTACCAAACGGTATGGGGACCAGTATTAATAGAGTGGAGACCATGACCACTATCGGGGCGGCAATAAATAACCATTTATCCACCCCCCTTGGTATAATATCCTCCTTGGTGACCAGTTTTATCCCGTCCGCAATGGGCTGAAAAATTCCCCGCGGGCCTGCAACCATCGGTCCCAACCGTACCTGGAAATCACCCATGATCTTTCTTTCCGCGTAACTGTGTACCGCTAAAACCGCTCCAACAATACCGAACACCGCCAATCCCATCACTCCGTAAATGACGAGATTAAGCAAAAAGTCTACCTCATGGATCCCGATTAAGTTCAATACATATACTATTAAATCATATATGGTTTGCACTTCCATTTTTTTATTTTTGATAAAATGATTCGGATAATAATTACCTGTCTATCTCCCCCAGGACTATGTCAATGCTTGCGGTAGCAGATATAAGATCCGCTACAACTGAATTCTCGCACATCCGTGATATTGAGGAGAGATTGCAAAAGCACGGCGATCTTATATGTAAGCGGTATGGTCTCTGGGAGCCGTCACTAATCATATACACCCCGAGCTCCCCTTTAGGGGATTCAACCCTGCTGTATGATTCTCCTTTCAGGGGTGTGATAAGTCTCGGAACCCTTGCTTTGATTTCCCCCTCAGGAATCCCATCCAATGCCTGGGAAATTATACTTAAACTCTGCCTCATCTCCTCCATCCTGATCTTATAGCGGGCATAGACATCACATCCTTTTTCAACCGGAATTTTAAATTTAAATTTATCGTAAACCGAGTACGTATGGGCCTTTCTTATATCGTACTTCACTCCAGCTGACCTTAAAATAGGTCCGGTAACGCCGTAATTAATCGCATCCTTCTTGCTCAGGTATCCAACCCCCTTTGACCTCCCGATTATTATTTCATTTTCCGTCAGCAGCTGCTCATATTCCTCTATCATTTCAGGCATAATGCCAAGGAAATCCTTTAATTTTTTCTCCGCCGCATCATTCATGTCCCCCGTCACTCCTCCAACCCTGAAATAGTTGAGGGTTAGCCGTGCTCCGCATAAGTCCTCGAATATCCAGAGGATCCTTTCTCTATCCCTCAGGGTGTAAAAGTAAGGGGTTGTTGCCCCAAGATCCATTGGCCACGAGGCAAACCATATAAGGTGGCTTGCAATCCTTTGCAATTCCATCACGATAACCCTCAGATATTCTGCCCTCAGGGGAATTTCCAATTCCATGAGGTCTTCTACCGCATAGACATACGCGGCATTATTTATCATTGAAGCAACATAATCCAGGCGGTCCGTGTACGGGATAAACTGCGTATAATTAAGGTTTTCAGCGATCTTTTCTATACCCCTGTGAAGATAACCGAGAACAGGGTAGATCTCCCTTATAATCTCGCCGTCAACCAGCAGCCTTAACCTTAGAACCCCGTGAGTGGAGGGATGCTGCGGGCCCATGTTCAGGTGGAACAGACCCGTCCCGCTTTGTTTCTGGAGTGTATTCAGGCGGTTGTCAAGCAAATGCTCATCTTCCTCAAATTCCGCGTTTATGTTAACCTCCTGTTTTTTAGTCAAGGGATATGATTTTCTGAGAGGGTATCCCTCAAATGTTTCCGAAAGAAACATCCTTCTCAGGTTGGGATGTCCTTCGAATTCTATGCCCATCAGATCATAAACTTCCCGTTCATGCCAGTCGGCAGAGTTGTAAATGTGGGTTATTGACGGTATGGACGGCATTTCATAGTCATCGGAGCCGCCAGAATCTCCACCGGAAGATCCCAGTTTTAACATTTCAAACACACCTAAAATTTCAATCTTCTTCGGACATTTCTCTTCGCATGAACCGCATTCTGAGCAATTCTCTATAACCCCGGGGTCAACGTCTTTACCTTCCTTTAAACCAAAGATAACCTCTTTCACATCAATCTCCTGCGGACATTTTTTGGTGCATATCTTGCAGCCAATACAATCTTTAACCTTTTTCTTGATCTCTTCAGGAATCTCAGTTTTCTTTCCCCTGGTTTTTGACCCGGCACCTTTTACCTTGGCAGCCGTTTTTACTGTAATCAAATCTTTCTTTGAATACGAATAAAGATGATACACGACCTCAAACTCACCCCTCTCATCCGTATAATCGACGCCAGTAATTAATGAGAGATGGGTATAGCCCGATTCATGTAAAAATCTGCAAAGGTCCGGTAAAGCATTCTTTTTTATTCTGATTTCGCCGTCAGATATCTTTACTGCTTTAAAATTTTCTTTTATTTTTTTTGCTATTTCCATTCTTTTATTTTTTCCGTCAACTTTCTCTCATTCTCAATCTTTTTTCGCAGTTTCATTATCCCATGAAGCAGTGCTTCTGGCTTTGGAGGACATCCCGGAACGTAGACATCAACAGGGATCACTTTATCCACCCCCTCCACGACTCCATAGGACATATTAAAGGGTCCGCCGCTTATGGCACAGGCGCCCATCGCAATGACATATTTAGGCTCAGCCATCTGGTCATAAAGTCTTTTCACGCGGGGTGCCATCTTATAGGTGATCGTGCCTGCGACGATCATCAGATCTGCCTGCCTGGGTGTTGCTCTGAAAACCTCCATCCCGAATCTTGAAAGATCATGGTGGGCAGAGCCGGCCACCATCATCTCAATCGCACAGCACGCGGTGGAGAACGTCAGGGGCCAGAGAGACGAAAGCCTCCCCCAGTTCAGGAACTTATCTATTGTGGTGAGTATTATTGAGTCATCAAGTTTTTTATTCATTTTCCTTAATTTACCTGTTTTTCTATCCAGTCGAGCGCTCCCTTCCTCCAGGCATACACGAACCCGACAACGAGGATTGAAACGAATAACATCACCTCTACAAATCCAAACCATCCAAGGTCAGCAAAAGCCACGCTCCATGGGAACAAAATCACTACCTCGACATCAAAAACCACAAATACTAAAGCATAGAGGTAGTATTGAACCCCGAAGTTAATCCTTGTTGTCCCGATCGAGATCTCCCCGCACTCATAGGTTTCATATTTATCTTTTACCGGCTTATGCGGACGGAGTATTCTTGAAACGCCCTCGATTGTTACTACCACGATCAATGCCCCGACCAATGCCACCACTCCCACGATTAAGTAATCCTCTGCAATCATATTCATTTAAAAAATGATAATTAATTATTTAGATTATTTAAAAATAAAAACAATATTTTTTAAGCGATTCATTTTTAAGATGTTATATCATGCATCGCTTTCAGCAGATACTCAGGCAGTTCATAGCCCCTCTCATACAACCTCATGCAAAGATGAGTTGGGAGGGGGCTCAGAACATATGCCGCGGTTTCGTAGAATGGAGAAGGTTTTCCCCTCACGATGATTGATGAGCCCTTCATAACCTCTTTTTTGCCTTTAAATATGAATCTGTAATCAGATCTGTTTGACAAAGTTGATGATCCAAGTCCGCTGACTCCAAGAATTTTTACTCCAACCTTATCGAAAGCATTAAGCCATGTGACTATTGATGGCGTCTCGCCGGAATGGGAGATAAGTATCACCAGATCCCCGACTCTTGGCTGGGGCGTATTCTCTCTTCTGCACACAAAAACCTCATCTCCAAGGGCTCTCTTGACATGAGCAAGTCTTATGGCTGTCATTGATGCCACCAAGTTGGCATGATTCACCCCCCCAAGAGTAACAGAGTGCGGCTCTATTATCTTCTCAAGGACTTTTTCGTAATCCCTTGATAAAACAATATCATCAACAACTTTCCCGATAACCTTAAATTGCCGCTCTGCTCTCTCAAAGATACTTTTTGAAGAAGCATCATCATATAATGACTCTGTAATTCTCTGGCATAATGAAAGAGTGGCTAATTCAAACTGGTCGCCCATTATTCCCTTTCCAAGATATTGATCTGCCTTGCTTAGGGATTCATCCACTTTTGTCCTGCCTTCTAATCTGATAATGTGGCCGTAATCGCTTGCTATCTTCCCAACGGGAGATTCCGGCTCAGAGGTGATGGCAATTACCTTCAATTTATCAGTATTGCTCTTATCAATATATGCAGCGGTCTCTTCAACGGCATTTAGAGTAGCGGGAGTCGTTCCAGACCCTGATGCCACTAAAAAAACAGTATTGTCATGCGACTCCACTATCCTGTCTATTCCAGGAAACCCGGGGTTTTCGGGACTAATAACCCTCTTTTTTCTTGCTATCTGGCTTATCCCGATCAGTGTTGCGGAAAATGATCTTCCGGATCCGTAAACCAGAATGCACTCTGCGTCTTTCATGACATCATACGCTTTTTTTACTTCCCTGCGTTTAAGATCAAAGAAACAGTTCCTTATCTCATTGATATACCCAACCTCTCTGCTTATTTTCTTTGCCATTTTAATTTTTTATCTTAATAGGGAAGTCATTCCACTGTGACGCTCTTTGCCAGATTTCTTGGTTTGTCAACATCGCATCCTCTTTTAACTCCTATATGATAAGCAAGTAACTGCAATGGGATAACGGATAGAAACGGGGTCAGGATTTCTTCCGTTTTGGGTATATAGATCACATGATCTGCCTTTTTTGAAATTTCCTTGTCGCCTTCGGTTGCGACCGCTATGACCACACCCTTTCTTGCTTTAACTTCCTCGATATTACTTATCACTTTCTCATAGACCCCGTCTTTTGGGGCAATAACGACAACCGGCATATCCTCATCTATAAGAGCGATTGGGCCGTGCTTCATCTCACCGGAGGGGTAGCCCTCAGCATGTATATATGAAATCTCCTTTAATTTTAGTGCACCCTCCATTGCTATTGGAAAACTCAAGTCCCTTCCCATGTAAAGAAAATTTCTGTTTCCATAAAACTTATTTGCTATCTTCACCACTTCATCATCTGTTTCCAAAACTTTTTTGATTTCTTCGGGGATCTTCCCTAACTCATCCATAATCTTCCCTGCCTCTCGCGATGAAATGTTACCCCTCATCCAACCCAGAAATACCGCCAGGAGATAAATTACAGCTAACTGGGCGGTAAATGCTTTGGTTGAAGCCACCCCGATTTCCGGCCCGGCTCTGGTATATTTTCCCCCGTCGGTTTCATGCGCTATCGTACTTCCCGGGACATTACATATACCAAAAACTTTAGCGCCGTGAATCTGGGCTCTTCTTATCGAAGATATGGTATCTGCGGTCTCTCCTGACTGGGAGATCGCTATTATCATGGTTTTTTTATCCAGAACAGGGTTCCGGTATTGAAATTCAGATGCATACTCCACCTCCACGGGAATTTTAGCAAGTTTCTCAATCACGTACTCCCCGATTAAACCGGCGTACAGAGATGTGCCGCAAGCGATAATTATAATCTTTTCTATCCCCTTGAGATAATCCTCGGTTATCTCCCCTAACTCGCCAAGTCCCCCCTCCGGTTGAGCATCCTCCACTGCCTTTACGAGCCTTCCTATCCTGCCCCCGGCTCTGGACTTGCCGCGCAGTGTATTAGCCACCGTTTCCGGCTGCTCGTATATCTCTTTTAACATAAAATGAGGATAGCCGTTTTTCTCCACAGCGGTTATATCCAGAAGGATCTTTTCAATCTTTTTTTCTCTCGGCCCCGATTCCATGTGGTATATGTTTACGCCATCCCGGGTTAAAGATGCTATTTCCCTATCATTTAAGTGAATAATATCGCGAGTGTAGGGCAGAATAGCGGGCATATCCGATGCGATAAAATGCCCGTCTTTGCCTATACCTATCTTTAGAGGACTTCCGAGTCTTGCTGCCACAATCTTTCCAGGCTCTTTTGAACTCATAACCCCTATCCCATAACTGCCCTCCAGAAGCCTGACCGCGGATTCTACCGCCTTTTCCAGATTACCGTCATAAAATTCCTCTATCAAATGAGCGATAACTTCCGTGTCTGTGTCTGACTTAAACGTGTGCCCCCACTTCTCCAACCTTGATTTTAATACCGCATAGTTTTCTACGATCCCGTTATGCACCACCGCTATCTCACCCTTGCAGTCTAAATGGGGGTGCGCGTTTACTTCATTTGGCTCGCCGTGGGTTGCCCAGCGCGTATGTGCTATCCCGATGTTGAATTTCAAATCTTTGTTTTGAAATTCGGGGTCTTGATCGATCTTCCTGACTAAATCACTTATTCTCCCGGGAGTTTTTTTAATCTTTAATTTTTTGCCGTCCATCACCGAAATGCCTGCCGAATCATAGCCCCTATACTCTAACCTTCTTAATCCGTCCATCAAAATCGGCACGCATTCCCGCTCTCCAACATAACCAACAATTCCACACATTTCCTTATTATTTAATGAATCAAAGTAAAATAAATAAAAGATAAAATGCTGATTGACACTCATGCTCATCTCGATTTTAAACAGTTCGATAAAGACAGGGGTGCTGTAATTAAAAGTGCAAAAGAAGCGGGTATCGCGGTAATAAATTCATTTGTTGATACAGACCAGGGTAAGGTTAAGAACTCATTAGAATTAGCAACCCGGTTTGATAATATCCATACAACCATCGGTTTGCCCCCAACGGAATTGAGCGAAGAGGTGGTTGACGGGAGAATAGAGCTGATTAAGAAACATAGAAATGAAATTATCGGAATCGGGGAGGTTGGGCTGGATTATTACTGGGTCAGGGAGAAGGAAAAACACATGGTTGAGAGGGAAAATTTTAAAAAATTTATTCTCCTGTCAGACGAGCTGTTACTGCCGCTGGTTGTTCACTCAAGAGATGCAGAGGAGGATATTGTTCGGATGTTAACGGAGGGGAGCAAGAAGGCAGTTCTTCACTGTTTCTCTGGAACAGCAAAGCAGGCACTTGATGCAATATCCATTGGATGTTTGATTTCTGTTCCAACATCGATAATATACTCTACAATGAAACAGAAACTTGTTGGTGAACTTCCTCTCGAATCGATAGTTTTAG
>Ga0209636_10001141_pt1 | contig 26684 bp, 20 predicted proteins | sample DeeMarSWOR152_54_FD_187464 | JGI IMG/M metagenome (GOLD analysis project Ga0209636, IMG submission 187464) | Marine sediment microbial communities from White Oak River estuary, North Carolina - WOR-1-52-54 (SPAdes) (version 2) | ecosystem: Environmental > Aquatic > Marine > Intertidal zone >...
TTGTTTTCTCCAATCTCATAAATACGGTGAGTCGCAAATACAGCCGGGAAATTCAAACGTCAGAATTTGGCTGCGGATTGGACGGGGTCCTCAGGGTGAGGAAGGGGGATCTCTTTAGCATTGTGAACGGTGTCGATTACACCGAATGGGATCCGCAGAAAGATCGTCTCATCGCTGCAAACTATGATGTCAGTGATCTGACTGGAAAGGCGAAATGCAAGGCGGATCTCCTCAAGGAATTCCATCTTCCCGAGACGCTTGAAAATCATCCAATTTTCGGCATGATCTCGCGCTTGGAGAGCCAGAAGGGATTTGATTTGCTTGCGGAAATCATCGATGATCTGATGACAAAAGACCTCGGGCTTGTCATCCTCGGTACCGGAGACCCAGATTATGAAAGACTCTTGCTTCAAATGGCAGAGAGGTATCCCCAAAAGGTGGGGGTCAGAATTGCTTACGACAATGAGATGGCCCACAAGATTGAGGCCGGTAGCGATGTGTTTCTCATGCCCTCACGGTACGAACCCTGTGGCCTGAATCAAATCTATAGCCTCAGATACGGGACGGTCCCGATTGTAAGGGCCACAGGAGGCCTGGACGATACCATCGTGGACTACCACACCAGTACCGGGAAAGGGACAGGATTCAAGTTCAAACATTATGAGGCAGAAGATTTCTTCAGACGCATTGAGGATGCCCTGTCGGTCTATCAAAACAGTGAGAGGTGGAAACAGCTGATGCTTCAAGGCATGAAGACCGACTGCTCATGGGACCGATCGGCAAAGGAATATGCGAGGCTATACAACAAAGCCTCGGCCAACGCCCGAGATGTAGACGGAGGGACCAGCTGAGCGGAATCCATTTCTTGGAGAGATAAAGGGACCATCCAGGTCTCTGATAAAGCTGGCCAAATTATCAGTCCAGAAGATATGGACGAAGGCTGTCCCTGTTGCTATTATAGGTACCTTGGGAATCGATCCCCACGGGAAAGAACACGTGACGTCGCAGAATCTCTCCGCGACAGAACCTCTCACATAGGAGGAAGTAACCATGCTTAAAGCCAAAAGCTTTGAAGGGGTCCCCCTGGAAAAACTCCGGTGGCGATGTGATCCGGCCACACTATCCTTTGAAACAACCCAGGACCTCCCGGCATGTGAAACGATTATTGGACAATCAAGAGGAGTCAAAGCTTTAGACTTCGGCCTACGAATCCCAAGCTTCGGCTACAACATCTTCATCACCGGAACGAGTGGAACAGGCAGAACGTCGGCACTGAAATGCTGCCTGGAATGCGTTGTGGCGGACAAGAAGATTCCAGGGGATGTCTGTTATGTAAACAATTTCAAACAACCTGATAATCCAAGAGTGCTAACCTTTGAAGCGGGGCAGGGAAAGACCTTCAAGAGCGAGATGGCAGAGTCCATCCAGTCGTTGAAGCGAAATATCCCCCAGATTTTCGAGAGCGAGGAATATCAGAGCCGGAGGAAAGCCCTGACCGAGAAATTCGGGGAAGTGCAAAAAAAACGTTTCAAGGACTTCGAAAAAAAGATCACCGCCGAGGGATTCTCCTTGGTGCAGATCCAAATGGGCCCCTACACTAGACCCGACATCCTTCCCGTCATTGCCGGGAACCCCTTGAATCTCGACCAACTGGAGTCACTCGTTGAAAAAAACCAGTTTCCCCGGGAGCAATTTCGGACGATCCAAACGAGGCTCCCTCAACTTGTGGAGGAGTTACAAGAAATCATTAAGGAGAGTCGAAAGGGTGAAAAGAAGGTCATCGAAAGACTGAAGAAACTGGAGAGGGAAGTCGTTGAACCCTTCATCGCCGAGACAATCACGGAAATTCGAGAGAAATTCAAGGAAAAGGCGGTTCATGAGTACCTCGATGAGGTTCAGGAGAATATTCTGGACAACCTCTCCGATTTTCAGGAAAAGCCCGAAGGCCAAACACTTCCGGGAATGGGCCCACAACCCCCGTCATTTGCCGAATACGAGGTTAATATCATCGTTGACAATTCTGGGACTAAGGGGGCTCCCATCATTGAAGAGACCTACCCAACCTATCGAAATCTATTTGGCAGTGTTGAGCGGATGATGGATCGATCGGGCCTGTGGCGGACGGATTTCACAAGAATCAAGGGCGGCTCTCTCCTCAAAGCAAATGGCGGTTATCTGCTTATCAACGCCAGAGACGCCCTTCTGGAACCTGGGGTGTGGCCCGCCCTCAAACGAACCCTCAAAACCAAGCGCGTGGAAATCCAGGCCTACGACCCCTTCTTTCTTTTCACCACCTCATCGATCAAGCCGGAACCCATTGATATCGATGTAAAGGTGATCATGATCGGCGATGACCTGTGCTATCGTCTCATATACCGATTCGATGAGGATTTTAAGAAGATATTCAAGGCCAAGGCGGACTTCGACACCGTTATGGATCGAAACGAGGCAAGCATCAACGAATATACAAGCTTTATCAAGAAAATCTGTCAAGAAGAAAAACTGAAGCCTTTTGACCGAGCGGGTGCTGCCAGTGTGGTGGAATATGGTGCCCGCCTCGCCAAGAAGCAGAAGAAGCTCTCCACCCGCTTCCACGAAATCAGTGATCTCGTCAGGGAGGCAAGCTACTGGGCGGATGAGGATGGAAGCGCCCACGTCACGGAGAAGCATGTGGACCTGGCCATTGAAAACCGCATTGAACGACTTAATCTTGTGGAAGACAAGATCCAGGAGATGATCCAGGACGGGCAAATCATGATTGATACAGAAGGCGCGGTGGTGGGACAGGTCAACGGTCTGTCAGTATTCGACATGGGCGACTATGCGTTCGGAAGGCCCTCACGGATCACGGCCAAAACCTCCATGGGGAAGGCTGGTGTCATCGATATCGATCGAGAGGTAGAAATGAGCGGCCCTATCCACAGCAAAGGGGTCTATATTCTCAGCGGGTATCTTCGGGGTAAATATGCCCAGGATAAGCCCCTCAACATGTCCGCCAGTCTCTGTTTTGAGCAATCTTACAGCGGCGTGGAGGGGGATAGTGCCTCCTCTACCGAGGTCTATGCGCTCCTTTCAAGCCTATCAGGGGTTCCCATCAGACAGGATATCGCTGTGACCGGTTCGGTGAACCAGAAGGGAGAGATCCAGCCTATCGGTGGTGTCAATCACAAAATCGAAGGATTCTTTGCCGTCTGCAAGGCCAGGGGGCTGACCGAGAATCAAGGAGTGATGATTCCCCATCAGAACGTCGAAGATCTCATGTTGCGAAAGGATGTGCTTGAGGCCGTCAGGCAGGGAGAGTTTCACATCTACCCTGTCAAAACCATCGATCAGGGCATAGAAATCCTCACCGGGATTAAGGCAGGCCAGAGAAAAACCGATGGTACGTACGAAGAAGGTACTGTCAACGATCTTGTCAACAAGAATCTGAGAGCCTTGGCGGAAAATCTCGAGAAATTTGGCGAGACCGAGGAGGAGACCGAATCATAGGGGTTTCGACCGTCCCTCTGCCTCCAGAGCCGTTACGGGCCGCTCTTTTGGTAGCGACAAGACCCCACCTAAAAAGCCAAAAGAGATTTCGAACAGTAGAACCAGAAAGGAGAGATTAGCGTGAAAATAACGACTCCGCGATCCCTTGGGATACGAAGATTCGCGAGTATCCTTATCACACTAGCCATAGTCACTCTCTTAACGAATGCCTGGAGCAAGTCCCTGTGGTCAACCCTGGAAGGGAAAGATCACAAAAGGCCGGTAACCATTACCAATGAAACATTTTCCAAACTGGCAAGAAAACTGAAGCCATCGGTTGTCAATATCAGCACGACCATGGTGGTGAAGCAATCTCAGTATTTTGGAGGTCGTCCATCACCCTTCGGAGAACAGGATCCGTTCCAAGAATTCTGGGAGAAGTTTTTCGGCGGCGAGATGCCTCGGGAATTCGAGACCAAGTCACTCGGCTCTGGTGTCATCATCAACCAAGAGGGCTATATTGTGACCAATAATCATGTGATTGAAGGTGCAAAGGAGATCTTGGTGACCCTCGCCAACGAGAAAGACTACCAGGCAGAGGTCATCGGCAGGGACAAGAAAACCGACCTGGCTCTGATCAAGATTGACTCAAAGGAAGACCTCCCTGTGGCTCCCTTAGGTGATTCTGATCGCCTACAGGTTGGGGAATGGGTCATCGCAATCGGCAACCCGTTTGGCCTCGCTGAGACGGTAACCGTTGGTATTGTCAGTGCCAAGGGAAGGGTCATCGGAGCCGGTCCCTATGATGACTTCATCCAGACCGACGCCTCGATCAACCCAGGAAACAGTGGAGGCCCCCTCTTCAACTTCTGGGGAGAAGTGGTGGGCATCAACACCGCCATTATCGCGACAGGCCAGGGAATTGGATTCGCCATCCCCATCAACATGGCCAAAGAGATTGTTGCGCAACTCAAAGAGGAGGGACGGGTCATCCGAGGATGGCTCGGCGTTGTCATTCAACGGGTTACCTCCCAACTGGCCAAATCTTTTGATTTGAAGGACGAAAGGGGGGCCCTCGTGTCTCAGGTGTTCAAAGATTCACCAGCCGAGCGTGCGGGGATCAAACAGGGAGACATCATCCTTGAATTTGATGAAAAGGAGATCAAGGATTTCGGGGATCTTTCGCGCATCGCCGCATCAACCCGTCCTGGGAAAAAAATCAAGGTCAAAGTCTTCAGAGCCGGAAAAACGCTTACTCTCGAGGCCACCGTGGATGAAATGAAGGAGAAAACTGAGGTAGCCAAAGCTCCGTCAGAAGAACCCTTGGGGATTACCGTGCAGGACATCACCCCTGAGATTGCTCGGAGCTTGGGGTTAGAAGAGGTGAGTGGGGTCCTGGTAAAGCAAATCACGCCCGGCAGTGCAGCCGCTGAAGCGGGAATCCGTAAGGGCGACGTCATTCAAGAGGTGAACCGTAAACCCATAAAAAACGTCTATTCATTTGGTCGAGCCATTGAGGAGACTAAAAGCCAGCAGACTATCCTCTTCCTCATCCGAAGAGGCGAAAACAGCCTCTTTGTTACGGTTTCTCCGCGATAAACCATCTCAATCAGACGGGCTAATATGACACATCCCTCGCCTCTTCGGATGTTGTGTCTACACCATCTGCCCCCGATCTAGCGAGTGTCCGGTCTTCACCGAGATCTTTCAAGTACCCTCCACGCGAGTACCATCGATGTGGCCTGGAAGATGCAAGACTTACGGTCTGAAGGAGGTGCTTCTGTCATAGACCCAGTAGGGGCCGATTGGGAATATCAGAGACCTCCCTTGTGATTGTTATGCGAAGCTAATTCTTCAACCGATGCTCGCTATTCAAAGGTTGTTGGGCTTTCCTGCCTGGGGCAGCCCGCAAAAGGTTGTCAGATCAGGCAGAACATAATAGAATGGATTCAGAAGGTATAGCGTTATTAAGGAGGCCTCGGGATTGATGGAGGCAGGTTCTGAAAGAGTGACGTTTCTTGCCAGACCGATTATCAAGATTCTGTTGATGGTGATCATCTCTGTGGGTGTAGCTCTCAGCATTGCGGACATCCGGAAGATTGCAGGCGTAGCACAAAGGATAGAGCCTTTTCCCCTTTTTCTTGCCTTTCTCGCCACAATCTCGAGTTATCTCTGCATCGGCCTGGCCCTGAGGAAGTTGCTTGATCTGGTCGGTGAGCATCTCTCATTCAAGGAAATGCTCCGCATATCATGGGTATCCACCTCCATCAATTACCTCGTCTCCACAGGTGGTGTTGGCGGGCTCACCATGCGAGTGTTCCTTCTGAGAAAGAAAAGCATCTCCTTCTCGGAGACCTTCTTGGTCTCTTTTGTTCATACCCTATTGCTCAACGGGGTGCTTATCGGATTTGTCATGTTCGGGTTCGGATATCTTCTCACGAACAAGGGACTCCGCCTCTACCAGTACCTCACCTCCGGAGCCGTGCTTTGCGTTGCTCTAATCCTCTCTTTTCTGGCCACAGGGTCGGTGATCAACAAGACCTTTCGGGAACGCTTCATCGATTTCTTCTACAGGTTGATAAACCGGTTTTCCTTCAAACTAACGAAAAAACGCGTTTTCCAGAAGAATTCCCTTGACGAATTCAAGGAGGAATTTCATGAGGGAATTTCACTTATGCTGGCTCAGAAACGTAGAATGCTTACGCCATTACTCTACGTCTTTCTGGACTGGCTTTGTTGTCTCCTCACTCTCTACCTCTCCTTCATCGCAGTCGGTTATGATATCTACCCTGGTGTCCTCGTAGTTGGCTTCGCGATCGGCATCTTTGTCTCTCTGATCTCCTTCATTCCTGGTGCCATCGGAATCATGGAGGGTTCCATGGCAGCGATTTATTACAGTCTCAATGTGCCTCTGGAAATCGCAATCATCGCCGTTCTCCTTTATCGGCTCGTCTATTATGTTTTCCCTTTCGTCACGAGTATCACCCTATACTATCCCCTTTTCAAAGAAGCAAAGGCCATCAAAGTCAGCGAACTCCCCCATGGGCCTTTGGATCGCGTCAAGGCTCCTGTTTTGGACCCGAGGAAGGTGGGCCGGGGGCAATCTCCTTGAAATTCCACCGCTGGCCAAAGTAGAATAAAATGGATTTCTATTCCTGACTAGAAGAAGGAACCGTGCAGACTTCCTACAAAGACAGATTCGAAAACATCAAAAGGATCACTCAGAAGATCACTTCTTCTCTCGACATAGGTGAAGTTTTAGAGGAGATCCGGGACGAGGCTCGGGTGATCTTTCCCAAGGCTAAAGAAGCCTGCCTCCTCATGTATGACAAAGGTGCCAAGAACTACATGCGACCCCTTCACTGCGCTGTCTTTAAGGGAAGGGTCAATTGCCGTTTGTGCAAGCAAACCCGTGGGGCCATTCAAGAGGCGATCAACAAGAAACGCTGGATCGAAAAGTCCGATCAACTGGGTACGAAGAGCTTTCCCGAAATCGGTCGTGAAATCGCTTTTCCCATTTTTGAGGACGAGAATGTCCTGGCAGTGCTGAGCCTGATTACCGACAAAGGCAGCCGTTTCGACAAAAGAGACATTGCTCTGCTTCAGGATCTGGCTGATCTTGCAACCAATGTGATCAAGAATGCCAAGCGACACTGGACCGTCTCTCAGGAGAGGATGACTGCTGATAAGATCCTTGGTCATATAGAGAAGTTTGTTCCCGAGACCGTGAAGAAACTGGTCAAGAAGAATCCTGACGCCCCCGAGTTTGAAAAAAGAGAAAAGGATGTCTCCATCCTCTTCCTTGACGTCGCTGGCTATACTCGGATGAGTCAGCTCCTCGACAAGGTGAAGGTCAATTTTATTATTGAGAAGTATTTCTCAAGTTATCTCGATTACATCTACAAATACAATGGAGACATTAATGAGACCGCAGGCGACGGGTTGATGGTCATCTTTCAGGATCCAAATCCCGTAGAAAATGCCTTCCAGGCGGTTCGGACCGCTGTGGCCATCCGTGAACGAACCCTCGAGATCAACAGAGAGCTGCGGGACCGCTTCGACCCCGTCACAATAAACATGGGCATCAACTCCGGACCGGCCCTTGTGGGAATGACACGATTCATGGGATCTGTAGGTTCCCGGATGACCTATACCGCCAGCGGACCTGTCACGAATCTCACCGCCCGGATAGCAAGCGCAGCCGAAAATGGCCAGATTCTCATCGGTGCAGAAACGACACGACGCCTGAATGGTCAGATTCGCTTAGAAGATTGTGGAGAAAAGCAATTCAAGAACGTCGGAGCCCCCGTCAGGGTCTACCGTTTGGTCACTGAAGGTCTAAAGGACAAAACGACCGAGAATACGAGGAGCAACCATGGATGAAAAAGAACACCTGAATGCCTTGGAGGTGGCGCTTAACAACGAACTGAGAGAGCGTGAATTCTACCTCAAGAACGCCGAGAGGACCCGAAACCCTCTTGGGAAAGCCATGTTTAAGCAAATCGGGGATGAGGAACTCGAACACTTCGAACGGCTGAAGGAACTCCACCAGAAATGGCAAAAGCAGGAAAAATGGCCTGAAACGGTTCCCCTCAAAGTCAAAGAAACGGTCGTTCAGGATATCCTGCAGCAATTTGTCCAGAAGGTTGATGAGATGCCCGAAGGAGACGATAATGACCTGGAGGCCGTTCGGACAGCCATCGAATTTGAGGCCGATGGGGCAAAGCATTATGCGAAACTCCGAGACAGCATCTCAGGTGAGAAAGAGAAGCAGTTCTTCGACCTCCTGTCGAAGATCGAGCACGAGCACTACCTTTCTCTCAAAGACACTGAAGAATATTTCAATGATCCTGCCTCATGGTATCGCAAGGCTGAGCACCACAGCCTTGATGGAGCCTGAGTCTAGGGGACACGCACAAAAACCTTCTGTCCTCTCTAGGTCTCCGGAAACATGCGGGAATGATCTCCTGACATTCGAGGAAAAGGCCCTCGTTCTGTAGCATCGATCACAAAAACCTAGCCTGGCCACTCGAAGGGCGGAGGTGATTCAGCACCCCAGATATGTGGCCGAGGCATTGAAAAAACTCGACTATTCTGTCACGCGACTGCCCATGGAGGCAAATCCCTCAACAGCCCATATATTCATCGTCAACCCGGTTAGAGAAAAGGGTTGACAATCCTTTTCAGAACCGATCCCCCTCTAGAAGGGAGAGTTCGCCGTTTGGAGGCAATGGACAGAGGACAGCGGACGATAGGCTAGAGGATGGACCCCAAGGGGCGCTTGCCTTGGACTCTAAACAAAGCGATGTACAAACCCTTCAGAACATCAGGGACTTGTAGATTCATGAGAAGGCCTGTGAGTGCTTTATGATTTGAAAGCCCGGCGATCAAACAGCTCGAGATTGAACGGGTTAAAAGATGTATCATAGTCATATGTGTCAACTCCCTCGACTCTCTTCAGAAAACTGCATAACCGATAGGTCACCGGAGTCATTACCGCTTCAACGCCTACCTTGAAAATATAGTTTGCCACCATGAGACTCAACATAACCTCGGCAGGAAACACGCCCAGCATCGTGGCAATCCCCACGAACAAGGCTGTGTCTATACCTTCCCCTACTATGGTACTTCCGATAGTCCGAGTCCAAAGCCAGCGACCGCGGGTTGCAATCTTCATTTTCGCCAAGACATAGCTGTTTGAGAATTCTCCTGCCCAGTAAGCGGAAATGCTCGCCATAACGATGGCCCCGTTTCCAACCGACCCGAGAATCTTGTCGTAGGCCGACTGTCCTGCCGTGCGCTCCCAGGAAACCTCGCCAGGAAGCTGACCTAGAATCCAAAAGGTGAGGCTCATGAGAACCGCGCATCCGAAGCCTGTCCATATCACCCTTCGGCTTTTTCGATACCCATAGACTTCTGTCAGTACATCTCCAAAAATGTAGCTCAGGGGAAACAGAAAGGTCCCTCCGTCAAAGGCCAAAGGGAAGTTTCCAATCGATAATCTTAGGTCAACGATCTTTGCTGCCGAGGCAATGTTACTAACCAGGAGAACCGTCACAAAAACTGCGGCCACCGTATCGAGTAGCCGGTAGGGGTCCTGTCTGTTGCTTTCCAATCCTGAGTTGATCACATTAGATCTCCTGTGGCATGCACTTTTAGGCGAGGTGGGTATCTTGAACTAGGGTTCAGTTTCTTAATGAATGAATGACAGCAGCAATGCGTCTGGGTTCACGGAAATCATGAGCGCCGGATTGTTTTTCTTCCTCTCGCTGCCGGCTGACCGATGACCCCTGAACGCTGACTCTATCGATGCATCACCAACAGTCGTTCTTTGACTCGATTCAGCTTTTCACTCAGGCTGACTTTATAGATGTGGGGATTGGTCAGACGCTTGTATTCCGGTTCCAGTTTTTCCAGGTTTCTGAAGGTATTAACCTGGATCTCCTCCAAGCTTGGTCTCTCGTAGACCAGTTCGCCATTCACAAAGATCGGAACCAGCAGTTCTTGCGGTTCAAAAGGTGGGTTGTACGTCTTACAGATATGCGGATACATGGGATGGCAGGCTTTCACGGGGTGGGACCCATCAACGGTTTCATCCTCACGCAGAAGGATATCCCCCTGCATCATCATCTCCTGATTATAAATCCTCACCACCTTGTTGCGGCCGGGATTGGTCATCTTTTCCGGGTCTCCCGACACCTTGATTTTTGGCACCACCTGGCCGTTCTCCTCTGCTGCAGTCAGCTTGTACACCCCACCAAGGGCAGGGTGATCCCAACAGGTGACCAGCCTCGTCCCCACTCCCCAGATATCAATCTTGGCTCCTTGTTTCTTCAAACTCTCAATAATCCACTCATCGAGTTCGCTCGATGCCACAATCTTGGCGTGTTTCAGGCTTGCCTTGTCAAGCATCACCCTCGCCTTTTTGCTGAGATAGGCCAGGTCTCCGCTATCCAGACGGACCCCGAGAAATCGGTGCCCGGCCTTTTCGAGTTCTTTTCCTACCTGAATTGCATTGGGTATTCCGTTCTGGAGCGTATCGTAGGTATCCACCAGGAGAATACAGGAGTCTGGAAACGACCTAGCGTAGGCCCTGAAGGCCTCCAACTCGTCTGGAAAGCTCTCCACCCAGCTATGGGCATGGGTTCCTCTCACTGGAATGTTGAAACGTAGACCGGCCTGAACGTTGGAGGTGCCTTCGCAGCCACCGATAAATGCGGCCCGAGCAGCACTCATCGCTCCGTCCGGTCCCTGGGCCCGTCTCATACCAAATTCGATAACCGGGTCTCCCTCGGCCACGAGACAGACCCTCGCGGCCTTGGTAGCCATCAAGGTCTGGTAATTCATGATGTTGAGTAGGGTCGACTCCAGAATCTGAGCCTCTGGAAGGGCGGCCGTTACCCGGATCAGCGTTTCCTGCGGAAAAACGACCGTTCCCTCGGGAACGGCATATACGTCCCCTCTGAAGTGAAACTTTTGGAATTCTCGCAGGGTTTCTTTGGAGAATATTCCGAGACTTTCCAGCCCCTTGATGTGAGTATCGTCAAACCGGAGGTTGAGGATGTAGTCAATCAGCTGGTCCAGGCCAGCCACTACGCAGAAACCGCCGCCAAAAGGTAGGGTCCTGAAAAACCAATCAAAATTAGCCTTCTGTTTGGCCTTACCCTCCTCAAAATACCCAGCAACCATGGTCAACTGATAAAGATCCGTCAACAGGGTCAATTCTTTCATTGGTTCTCCATTCGCTGTTCTGGCGCCATTTTAAACCTTTGTGTAAAAAAAGCCAAGAATTCCGGAATCGCAGTGTTCGAAAATCCGCAAGCGGTCAGCCCCCAGTTACTCTTCTTGATTCACCTGATGGCTTACCGCCAAACACTCGCAAGAACGATGTGGGACTTGCGATCTGCACTCCCACATCTCACATCGAACATCCGACATCCCCTATCCCCCATCTCACATCGCATATCCCAGATCCCACATCTCATAACCCTTTCTCAGCGTTTCAGTGCTCATTCCTCAAAGGTTTCGATCTTCCTGATCAAATCACACATCTTCTCAACACCCAATTCGATCAACTTTCTCCCCTTCTCCTCACCCCCCTTTCAAAATCGGGCATGGTAATCTTTTCGATGAGCATGGCCACTCCTTGTGCTCTCGACCTCGGTTTTTCCAAATCATTATATCCGGAACACCCTCGGGCGACAACTAACCTACCCTGTCTCGATCTTTTCCGCATGTCTTGTGGTTCGTGCTTCTATCCTTGTGTCAGCATTTCTTTGTCAGGCGATTTTGCCGGACCAGAAAATGTGATGAACGGGTGTGATATCATAATGTTTGTGGTAACCTGGTGAGTCATAAGGGATTGATCAATATAGAAATTCGTGATATAGACACGTCATTTCCCCCTACTCGGTCCAGAGGGAATCAAGCAAAGCCCCTAGTAGGAATTTCTATCGGAGGGCCGGAGATGATACGTGGGCGTGTATGGAGCCAGCCAGTCTTTGGAACAAAGATGATTCAGAAGTACAATCTCATCTCACCCATTTATGACATCTTCGGAATCGTCATGGAGGCAAAGGCACGTGCCCGGGCTCTGGAGCTATCGGGAATCAAGAATGGGGAGAGTGTTCTTGAAGTTGCGGTAGGAACTGGACTCAACTTCCGCGAAATCCTGAGGCGTAATCCCAACGGTTGGAATGAGGGCATTGACATCTCTCACAAAATGCTAAAAAGGGCTCAGAAAAGGGCGATAAGGACTGGGATTCTCAACTATAATCTCCAACTTGGAGACTCCAGGGCCCTTCCATTTGCCGACAGTACCTTTGATCTCTTGATCAACCAGTACATGTTCGACATCTTGCCAGTGACCGAATATGACAGAATCGTGTCGGAATTCAGACGGGTATTGAAACCTGATGGACGCCTAATCCTTGTGAATACTACTCTCCCTGAGAAAATTAGAGACCGAACACTCCAGTGGATCTTCTCTGTGTATCCCGAGGCTTTCAGCAAGTGCAGAGGTGTTCTGGCAGAGCCTTACCTCGAAAAGTTCAATTTCAGAGACATTCAGCGGGAGTATGTTGTCAATCTTTCGTTCCCTTCAGAAGTCGTTTTGTCTCATAAGTAGTTAGGAGAAAATGGCGTTTCTTCCGGAAAGATTCCGTGAAGAGGTTACGGTTTCACGGTATTCAAAAGGGCCCAAGGATTTCCATTCGGCCTCTCTGGCCAGACACGTGAGTCAGTGATAATGGCGACCGAAAAGGCAAAGATACTTTTAGTCGACGACGACGAGAATTTTACCACCGTGACAGCAGCTTTTCTGGAGAATCAAGGCTACACGATTCACACTGCCAATACGGGCCAGAAAGCCCTGGAGAACGTCGCTTCCGAGAGGCCCCAAATTGTGCTTCTGGACCTAATTCTTCCCGACGCTGAAGGTATAGAAATCCTCAAGAAAATCCGACAAATTGATCGAAGTGTGGCAGTTATTACGGTCACAGGGTACGGCGACGAACACCGGGCCGTCAATGTCATGAAGGCCGGATCTTGTGATTATTTGACCAAACCATTCAGGTTCCAGGATCTGGTCAGTTCTGTCGAAAAGGCCTCAATGTGGCGAGAGGTGCAGATCATCGAGGACATGTCCGAGGGCTATCTGGCCGTGGATGGGGGAAAGATCGTCTATGCCAACCGTTTTTTTGGCGATTTTCTGGGGTATTCAAAAGAGGAAATGACGGGGATAGAGGTATCTCGGCTTTTCCCCAACGAAGACCCTAGTACCTTCCGCCTGCGAACAGGTGAAACCAAGGAAATGTGGCACACCTGTGAACCAGAGGTAATCCATAGCGACGGTAGCCGACACATCCTCGACGCACGGATCGGCAACGACACCTTTCAAGGGATGAGGGTTGTGGCTGCCTTCTTTAAAGACATTACCGCCACAAAACATCTAGAAGCGGCCTTAGAGGAAACACAGACCCTTTATGAGAACCTGATCATCAATGCCAATGATGGGATAACACTGATCAACCCTCAGGGAACCTTCTCCCTGGTCAACCCCAAATTCTGCGATATCTCTGGATACTCTGAGGAAGAAATTAAGAGCCTCCATTTCTCCAAACTGGTCCATCCTGAGGATCTTCCGATGTTTACCGATCGCCATCGCAGAACGCTGGCAGGAGAGGACGTCCCCAGCAATTGTCAGTTTAGGATTGTCCGAAAGACCAAAGAAATCGTTTTCGTCGACTTTAATGCAAATGCTGTCAAAAAGGAAGAGAAAATCATCGGGATTCAAGCCATTGCTCGGGATATCACGGAACGAAAACAAGCAGAAAAGGAACTCCAGGAAAGGATGGAGGAACTCGAGAAGTGGCACAAACTGACCATTGATCGTGAACTGAGAATGATCGAACTAAAAAGGAAGATCGAAGAGCTTGAATCTCAACTTGGCGATCTCAAAAAGCTAAAAGGAATCGAATAGCTTCCATAATGTCCGTCTCTGACATTCGGTCTCTTCTCCCTGAAAAAATGTCCTTTTCGAGATTCAGATAAGCAGTCCAGGGTAAGAGGAGAACCTACCCCTATCTCCTGCCAAAGAATCTGATAGAACACCCTTCGGTGCACAGCCATTGGGGCCACTATATAATCTCTTCGTCCTCGAGGTTCCAGAAGTTGGTAGCCGAAGGTGCCGTTGCGACAAGACATTGCCTACAATTTCAACGCGAAAGGTATGAGTGGCATCAAAATTGCTTTTGGTATGAGCTGGAGCGGTCTGTCCGCTTCTTTTCTGGAGATGGAATTAATATTGCTGGGTTCCCGCATGGGATCTCGAGGCGACATGGCCAGGTCAGTCTTTGAGATTCTAGGAAATCAGCACCTAATGGAACCCGGGAGTCAAGCATGCCGAGGATTCTAGTGATAGAGGGAGACCATGCCGAGTGCAATCGTATGATGGCGGCGTTTGCTAGGAAAGGCTATGAAGTCATGGCGGCTACCGATACTCAGGTGGCTTTGAGCTGTATTCATGAATCCCTTTTTGACATCGTCGTCAAGGATCTCAACTTGACAGGCTCGGACAGCCACAAGGTTTATCACGCCGTCAAAGAGAAAAACTTTCCCACCCGGATTATCCTCGTGTCTGACGTTGACCACGTCTCTGAAGCCGTCGAGCTGATGAGAATTGGAGCAGACGATTTCCTTCAAAAGCCCCTCTCAATGGACATGCTGGAGATCAAGGTTCAACATTCTCTGAAGAATCGCACTCTCTCCAATGAAGTGGATTTTCTTCGCCATGAAGCCGGTTTGATTTATCACTTCAGCGATATTATCGGCAACTGCCCTCAGATGCAGAAAATCTTTAGTGTTCTAAGAAGAATCACTCGAAGCAATGCTACGGTTTTAATCACGGGGGAAACAGGAACGGGAAAAGAACTTATTGCAGGAGCTATTCACTACAACAGTGAAAGAAAGCAGAAACCATTTGTGAGTGTCAATTGTGCGGCCCTCCAGGAAACGCTCCTTGAAAGCGAGCTATTTGGCCATGAAAGAGGGGCGTTCACAGGGGCGATCAAACAACGAATCGGAAGATTGGAGCAGGCCAACACGGGAACAATCTTCCTTGACGAAATCGGAGACATGAGCCTCAGAATCCAGGCCAAGATCCTCCGAGTTCTCCAAGAGCGGGAATTCGAGAGGTTGGGAGGCACCAAAACCCTGAAGGTTGACGTCCGAATTGTAGCAGCCACTAACAAAAACCTCATCAAGGCCATCGAAGAGGGCCGCTTCAGAGAGGAGCTATATTTTCGGATCAACGTTATCCAGATCGAGCTGCCTCCGCTGAGGGAACGGAACGGCGACATAGACCTTCTGGCCACGTTTTTCTTCGATAAGTTTCGACGGTCCCTCAATCGGAACATCAAGGGCTTCAGTCCACAGGCTCTCAAGGTGATACGAGACTATCCCTGGCCGGGCAACATCCGGGAGTTGAAAAACGTGATTGAAAGGGCGGTCCTAATGGCTCAAGGAAAGGTTCTCGAAGAGGATGATCTGTTGCTCGACGGTCCACTCGCGTCGATCTCGTCAACGACAAAGAATGTTGAACAGGAAAATAATGTGACCAGGCTCAAAGACCTGGAGAGGACTACAATACTCGATGCACTCGAGAAAACGCACTGGATCCAGCAGGACGCAGCCAAACTTTTGGGCGTGAGCAAGCGAGTTATCCATTACAAGATCAAGAAGCACGGGATCAAGCACCCCAGATGGATCAAAAACCGCTGACAGGCCTAGATAACAAAGGGCCTTGGTTGACTAGCCATTAGATCAAGCCTAGAAGGCCACGGAACTCCAGTTATTCTTAGAGGTTGACAAAACACGCATGATATGCGATAGGTCCCAGAGCGATTCCACCCATGACGAAAGCGAGGCGTTCCTTGCAGGAAGAGCACCGATTTAATATCCTCATATTCTCAAAGAATTCCTCGAAGGTGAGACGGCTGAGAATGTCGTGGATCTGGCTTGGTCTTCTGGCTCTATTGATTGGCGTCTCTCTTTCTGCGTTAACTTTTCTCACCTGGCAGTATTTCAAGGATAAAGAGGCGAGGCTTCGCGTCGCTTCGCTCCGCGAAGAGAATCAAATCCAGAAGTCCAAACTCTCAGGTTTTGCAGATAAGGTTTCCCATGTGGAAAACCAGATACTGAAAATTCGCGAATTTGATTCGAAGCTACGGGTCATTGCGAATCTCGAACCACCCCCACCCTCCACTCTCGGTGTGGGTGGCCCTACCCCCAAAGACATCCGAGAAGAACTGATTCTGCAGATGGATCAGCGGGGCCTTATCCAACAGATGAAAGATGATTTGGAAAGATTATCAACGGAGGCCCGAATAGAACAGGCAAGCCTCCAGCGTCTCGAAGTCTTGCTTGAAGGCAAGCGGGAGCAACTGGCCTGCACTCCCTCGATACTTCCTGCTCGGGGGTGGCTCTCTTCTGGGTTTGGTTACCGAATCTCCCCCTTCACGGGGACGATCCAGATGCATGAGGGTATCGACATCTCCAACGCAATTGGAACTTCCATCATTGCTCCGGCCGATGGCCTGGTGGTCAAAGTGGGAAGGGAGTATGGATACGGGAAGGTCCTCTCCGTCAACCACGGTTATGGAATCGTCACGCGGTATGGCCATCTCCATAAGGTCCATGTGAAGATTGGTCAGAAGGTCCGGCGGGGCGATCTCATCGCAGAGATTGGAAACACTGGCCGATCCACGGGGCCCCACCTCCACTACGAAGTAAGAACAAATAATATTCCCGTTGATCCCCGAAAGTACATCTTGTTTGGGTATCCGGAGGCCAGTACCATCGGTCGCAGGATTTCCTTCACAAGGTGAGATCGAGCACCTCACTTCCGAATCTGTTTCTCCTACTTTCCCCGTATGAGTTCCTGCACGATAGTTGGATCTGCTAGGGTAGAGGTGTCTCCTAAATCCTGGATATCTCCTGCAGCAATTTTCTTAAGAATCCGTCTCATGATCTTCCCGCTTCTCGTTTTGGGAAGCGCATCGGCAAAGTGAATCTTGTCCGGCGTCGCGATGGGGCCGATCTCCTTTCGGACGTGAGCCACAAGTTCCTTCGTGAGGTTGTCACTCTTCTCAATCCCTGATTTAAGCGTCACAAAGGCATAGATCCCTTGACCCTTCACCTCGTGTGGGAAACCCACAACGGCTGCCTCCGCCACGACTTCGTGAGCAACCAGGGCACTCTCGATCTCCGCAGTACCCATTCGGTGACCAGACACATTGATCACGTCGTCCACCCGCCCCATGAGCCAGAAGTATCCATCAGCATCTTTTCGGGCTCCGTCACCCGTAAAATAGCTGCCAGGATACTGAACAAAGTAGGTTTCTTTGAATCGCTCAGGGTTTCCAAATACCGTGCGCATCATCCCGGGCCAGGACCGTTTGATGACAAGATACCCGCCCTCGTTAACCTGACACTCTGATCCGTCTCCTCTCACCACGGCCGGCTCGACCCCAAAGAACGGAACGGTTGCAGAACCTGGCTTCAGGGAAATTGCTCCGGGCAGAGGTGAAATCAAGATTCCCCCTGTCTCCGTCTGCCACCACGTATCAACGATGGGGCATCTCCCCCCGCCCACAACGTCGTGGTACCACATCCAGGCCTCTGGATTGATCGGCTCTCCCACGGAGCCCAAAAGTCGAATGCTGCTCAGATCATGTTTCTTAACCCAATCTTCCCCTTCCCTCATGATCGCTCGAATGGCCGTCGGAGCAGTATAAAAGACGTTCACCCTGTGTTTTTCGGCCACCTCCCAAAACCGGTCTGGCTGGGGATAATTCGGCACCCCTTCGAACATCAGACTCGTTGCGCCAGCAGCCAAGGGACCGTAAACAATGTAGCTATGACCTGTCACCCAACCGATGTCAGCTGTGCACCAGAATGTATCCTCATCCTTGTGGTCGAAAATCCATTCGAAAGTCTTTTTTACGTAAATGAGATATCCCCCCGTGGTGTGCAAAACCCCTTTTGGTTTTCCGGTGCTCCCACTTGTGTAAAGAATAAATAGAGGGTCCTCGGCATCCATCTCTTCGGGTTCACAGTCAAAATGGATATCCTCCGCCACCACTTCATCCTTCCACCAGGTGTCCCGACCCCGCCGCATCGGCGGATCTGTTTGGGCTCGGTTGACCACAATCACGTGCTTCACAGCGGGGCATCCTTCAAGAGCCAGGTCAGCGTTTCTCTTGAGTCCGATTGTCTTTCCAGCCCGAAAACTGGCATCGGAGGTAATCAAGAGCTTTGCATCGCAGTCCCTTATCCTCTCCCTCAGAGCCTCGGCGCTGAATCCACCGAAAACAATACTGTGAACGGCCCCAATGCGGGCACAAGCAAGCATGGCGATGGGGAGTTCTGGGATCATTGGGAGATAGACGGCCACACGATCTCCCTTTCGAATTCCCTTCTTTTTCAATACCTTAGCGAATCGGCAGACCTCCCAGTGCAGTTGCTGGTAGGTATAGGTCCGTGTCTCCCCTTCTGGCTCACCTTCCCAAATAATAGCCGCTTTGTTCTTTCGCCATGTCGAGAGATGACGATCCAAGCAGTTATCGGAGGCGTTTAGCTTTCCACCGATGAACCATCGGATCTCCATAGCGGCAAAATCGCTTTCCAGAACTTTGTCCCATTTCTTATACCAATGGAGCTCGTCGGCGTACTCTGCCCAAAATGCTTCAGGATCCTCCAATGATTTTTCATACATCGCTTGGTATTGCTCTCTGTTCCTAATATGAGCCTTCTCACGAAACGTTAGTGGAGGTTCAAACGTTCGACTCTCGCCCATCATGGAGTCAATTGTCTTTTCAGCTTCCATGGCAATCTCCTTCTTCCATCCGGAGTTCGACTGCTTATCCTTTTACTCTTGAGGCCCTAGATCGGATTGGTAAGCTGTTGTCTCCAGATTGAATAAGTTTTGCTCTACGATAGAAAACGGTCAAGTGAAACATTGCACAAATTAACAATACACCAGCCCGCGTCGGATTGTCAACGCACGCTTTACCCCAAACCTCCCAGAGTGAAGAGCTCCTCCAATACCTCATGTCCAACGAAACGCCAGCGCAAATCCGCCCTCCCTAACAGAAGGGAGAAGGCTTTTCAGGGACTTGTGGAATTGCATCCTCACAATCTAAGGAAAACCCAGAAACAGCGGGACAGCGCCGAAGAGGCTTCCCCGGCTCGACAGGGTATCGATTCCTCTATCATTTTAGGATATGATGAAGAATTCATGTCAGATGGATACTCATCCCCGCGCAGGAGATCGATTCAAGAGAACCTGGTCAGAGGGAATCCCTGTGGTAAGAACGGAACTGTGTGAGAGGCTTGGAATCGAATACCCAATCATCCAGGGGGGAATGGGGCCGTACAGCACGAACAACTTGTGCACTGCCGTGGCCAATGCAGGGGCTCTGGGTGTCATCAGTGGAATCGGTATGGCCACAAACCTGTCAGATGTTACTCCTGTGGATCCGAGCCGAGTCTTTGGCAAAGGCACGGTGAAAGAAATCATGCGACGAAGCATCGCAACGGTTACTGAACAGACGAAAGAATCAGCCGGAATCTACGGAATCAATGTTCCTCTGTCAGCTGAGTTCGTTGAGGCGGCCCGAGTTCTTATCGACGAGGCCTTGGAGTGCCGGGAGAGAGACCCAGAAGTCAAAGCGAGGTTCAGAGCGGTCATTACGTCAGCCGGTAATCCTCTCCCCTGGCGAGATAAGATTAAGAGTTCAGGCGTCGTCTGGTTGCATGTGATTCCCTCAGTCTACCATGCAAAAAAAGCAGAAGCAGCCGGCGTTGATATGGTCATCGCCTCGGGCCACGAAGGAGGAGCCCATATTGCCTGGGAACCCGTTCACTCTATGGTTCTGATCCCAGAGGTCGTAGAGCAGATGGCTATTCCCGTGATTGCCGCTGGCGGGATTTGTGATGGGGCGACCCTGGCGGCCGCCCTCGCTCTCGGCGCCAAAGGCGTTCAGATGGGTACCCGTTTCATTGCTACCAAGGAAAGCGATTTTCAACCGGTCTGGAAAAACGGAATCCTTGACAGAGACGAGAGAAAAACCCTGGTGGGGAGAGGGTTCTTCGGTCCCATGCGCTTTCTGAGAAACCAGCAGTCAGCAGCGGTCGTCGAGGCAACCGTTAGGCATATCGGCGGCTTCTACCTGGGAGAGCGCATTGAGTCCACTCGGGAGATCCTTGATCTCGAGAAGGAAGGGTTCGAAAACGTCCTCGAGGGTGATAAAGACCGCGCTCTCATGCTTGCAGGTGAGGTTTCAGGGCGGATCAAGGATATTCCAACCGTGTCAGAACTCATCCAAAGGATCGTAAACGAGGCTCACGAGATTATTGCTAAGCTGGCTGCGCAGATTTCCTGAGATGCAGAGGGTCTTAAATGTCGGTCATTGACGTTCATCTCCATATTACCCAGGTAGAAGAATACAACGAATGGTTTCTTAAGTGGGTCAGTAGGCTCTATGGCCCGGAGAGAGTGGCCTATCTCCGAAAACTTCTCGCCTCACCCGAGTCTCTTTTGGGTTTCCTGGATAGTCAGGGAGTGGATTATGCTGTTGTCCTTGCTGAGAACAACCCCATGGTGACCGGTGTCTGTCCGAACGAACGGGTTGGGGACTTTAGTAGAGCCAGTGAGCGCCTCATTCCCTTTGCCAACATAAACCCCTTTGTGACATCTAATGCGGTGGAGGAATTGGATCGTTGCGTTTTCGATCACGGGTTCAGGGGCCTCAAACTCTATCCGACTTATCAGCATTTCTATCCTAATGACAACAGGCTCTTCCCACTCTATGGTCGCGCTCAGGAACTCCGCATCCCAATTATGTTTCACACAGGCTCGTCGGTGTTTCCCAATGCTTTGATGAAATACGGAGATCCCTTGGCCCTGGATGAAGTCGCCGTCCTTTTCCCCCGCCTGATCATCATCCAGGCTCACAGCGGCAGAGGCTTCTGGTACGATCGAGCCTTCTTTTTGAGTTTTTTGCACGAGAATGTCTACATGGATATCACAGGTCTGCCCCCCAAGAACCTTCTCAAATACTTCCCTGATCTCGAAAAGAACCAGGACAAGATCCTTTTCGGATCCGACTGGCCTGGCATCAACAGTGTCAAAGACAACGTTGCGGCCATCCGGAGTTTGCCAATCGGCGAGGAGGCCAAAGCCAAGATTCTTGGACTGAATGCGGCCAGGGTTCTGGGGATAAATCTTTGACAGGGGGAACTCAATTTTGGAGAGGCTGAAACCGATAACAGGTCCTAGTGTGGAGAGGCCAACAAGGGCCATCATAAATCTTCGGGCCATATCCCATAATGTTGTCGAAATTCGAAAAAGGATTGGAAGCAAACGGAATCTGATGGCCGTCGTCAAAGCCGATGGGTATGGGCATGGTTCAGTGGAAGTCAGTCGGTCGGCCCTTGAGCGTGGCGCTGACTGCCTCGGAGTTGCACTACCCGAAGAAGGGCACCACCTCAGAAAAGCTGGGATTGATGTTCCTATCTTGGTTCTCAGCGTGATTCAACCCGGCGAGGCATACAAAGTTGTAGATTCCCACTTGGATCAAACCGTCTGTTCTCAGGAGCTTGCCGAAGCCTTGGACCAGGAGGCCGGCAAGGCCTCTGTCCGGGTCAATGTACACATCAAGGTTGACACCGGTATGGGTCGAATCGGGGTGGAACCCCAGGATGTGTGCGATTTTGTGCGCAGGATTCAGAGACTTAAGAACCTCAATCTGACTGGGTTGTTCACCCACTTCGCCTCGGCCGATCAGGCAGACAAGAGCTTCTCAAGAAAGCAAATTGAGGTTTTCAATCGGGTTGTTCGGGAGTTACAGCTCACGGGCATCGAAGTACCAAAGAAGCACATGGCCAACAGCGCTGGAATTTTGGACCTTCCTGAATCATATTACGACCTGGTAAGACCTGGAATCATGATCTACGGGCTCTATCCTTCCGGGGAGGTTAGCCGCAGCATCGAGCTAGAACCGGCCATGACACTGAAGACCAGGATCTCTTTCCTGAAAACGGTTCCCCCGGGAACTCCTATAAGCTACGGCCGGACTTTTGTTACTGGAAAGGAAACTAAGGTTGCGACCCTTCCTCTAGGGTATGGGGACGGTTACAGTCGACTATTGTCCAATCGGGGCGAGGTCTTGATCCACGGCCACCGTGCGCCCTTGATCGGCCGTGTTTGCATGGATATGTGTATGATCGATGTCTCTGGAGTGGAACCCGTCAATGTAGGAGATGAGGTGGTCCTTTTCGGTGAGGATCTCTCGGTCAACGAGATCGCCGCTAAGGTTGGAACCATCAACTACGAAATCGTTTGTGCGGTTGGCAAAAGGGTACCCAGGATTCATGTCCAATGATACCCCCTCAGCAGCCCTTGGTAACAATCAAGCCGCCTTCTACTCTTGGCTTTCCATGCGCAAATGCATAAGGAACGCATGACAGAGGGGTGAAAGTTGGCGGTTCACTCGTTGGATCAGGTAAAAAGAACGATAAAATCGAATTCCGCTCAGGGATACGGCTACCAGAGAACCCCTTTGGAGGTCCTCCTCAACCGCCTTTCGTGAAAGGATTGAGATCCCAATTCGCGCTTTGATGCCCTGAAGAACCGCTTGGGTGGTTGCCATTTCTGCCACAACGAACAATCTCGAGAAGTCGAAACCATGAGCCTCCAGAATCTCGCTCATCACGATTCGTGTGCCAGAATCTCTTTCCCTCAGGATAAAAGGTTCACCGTAGAGTTCCTCCATGACGATTTCATCACGTTTGCTCCAAGGGTGCTCTGGATAGACAACTAGGACAAGTTCTTCCGAGAACATTTCTTCCGTTTTCAACCGTCGGTCTTTCCACTTTGACCCCACAAGTCCAATCTCCAGATCCCCCCTCACAAGCGCTTCCACGATCTCCCCGGTGCTTGCAATTCTTAACGTAACCTGGATTGACGGATGACGGGCTTTGAAGGACCCGATAATCTTGGGAAGGATATAGGTGCCAGGTATGGTGCTCCCTCCAAAGACCAGACGCCCGGATAACTCACCCTTATATGTAGCGATTGCCTGGATTGCCTCCTCACGCAGTCGAAGCATTTTCTGGGCATATCGATAGAGGATTTGGCCCGCTGGAGTGGGAAAGGCCTCTCGCTCCAAACGATCCAAAAGCTTTTCCCCGAGCATTCCTTCGAGTGTACGGATGTGTTCACTGACCGTGGGTTGGGAGAGAAGGACGGCCTCTGCAGCTTTGGTGAAACTTCGGAGTTCCACCACCTTGCAAAATACTTCTAAACGATGTAAGTCCATATCGCTTGATCCTATCACGAAAATAGCGCTATTTGCACCTGTTACGAGAATCCTTCAACATGTAGAGATCCGTTCGTGACCATACACCAATTCATACCCGCTGTAGTCCTTTTTTCATTGTTTTCATATTCGAATTTATCTCTCTTCAGAGAGAGGCAACACCCGCCTTAAACCGATGCGCTTATTTTGGCTCCTCATAGAAGCATCCGACGCGCTCCGAGATGCGGAGCACGTTATATCAGGAAGAATCAGATGTCGTGTAACAAAGAATTCGATTTCTTACGGGTTCTGATTCTTAGGAGATATCGTCGGGCAGTCACCTTTGCGGAACACAGCACGTGGCGCCTGCCAAGAGGAAGTCAGCACGGATAGAAGTTCGTTCGGGGTCAGCAAACAGTAAGAACCTGAGGTCCTAGGAAGCCGCTGGCTCGATTGGCTGCTAAAGGAGGGATTGAGTACCATAGCTAGTAACGAAGAAAGAAGCTTGACATCGGGCGGCCTGATTGAAGAAGTAGTCAGTTCAAGACGAACAATAAGGTCGGTGGAGAGAAGTGAGTAAGAGACAAGTCGATTGAAGCTGAAAACCTTGGCTCTTCTCACTGGGTTTCCTTCCTCTGAACGGGCCGTCGTCCCCTTAGTGTTTCTCGTATTTCATCATATCTTTTTTTCTGTTCGTCATTCAGCTTGTCCTGTATCAATCCAAAACTGTGATCAAAGAGTTTTTCAAACTCAGGTCGACGTTCTCGTCTCAAGTCAAGCAATTTAGCCTGCAATTGCCCGAGAATCTCTTCAATTTCAACTCGTTGTGTTTCTGTCAGATCGAGTTCATGGGAAAGCTTCTTTATCAATACTACCTTGATTGGCGGACGTCCGCCTTTAGCAAAACGTTCAATTCTATGCTTGAAGTATATTCCGGTTGCAAGTGAGCCAGCCAACGCCCCAACGAGAAACACAAGCCCTATGCCTGCCCATACTTTGAGTCTATTCATATTCTTTCCTCGCTATACACCAAACCATTCCAAAAAAATGGATTCTACTGGATCATCAATAAACAGTTTCGCCATCTCATAGTCCGGAATGAGATCAAGCTTGATCAAGAAGGCGACCAATATCACTATTAAGAGACAGGTTACAGGAACCAAACGCCAGACAGATTCCTCAAAAAGCATGAAATACCTTCTCCTAGAACTGACGGGGCCCAGGCTTCGGATATGACTCATAACCCGCCTCTGCCAAAGCTCATTAACTTCAGGCTTTTCTTTTTCATGATAAGCTCTAATGAACAGCTCTTTCAGTTTCGTATAATCCCCTTTAATGGATTTCATGCCCCTCTCCATTTATGCTTCGACTAATCCCATCACTAGACTCCGAAGTTTTCTCCGAGCCCGCAATGACCGGACTTTTACATTGGCCACACTCCAACCCAAAAGATCAGAGGCTTCTCTCCCCGACAAACCTTCCAGGTAGATCAATTCCAAAACCATTCTGTCCTCAGCTGACAATCTATCGAGAGCCCAGGCCAACAGCTCTCTGGCTCCCTTTTGAGAATAATTATCGTCGAACGATTCGCCTGATCGATTTGACACAACCTTTTCCAGCCACTCCGGGTGTTCTTCGGTAAGAGAACTCATGGGCAACTCTCGATTTCTATACCGTTTTCTCCAGAAGTCATAACAGGCTCTCACGGCAATGGCCGACAACCATTGTCTGAAGCTGCTCCTTCCTTGGAAGGTCGACAGCGATTGATATGCTCTAACAAACACATCGTGAGCCGTTTCTTCCACCTCACTGTACGGTACATGCTTCTTTACAACTTCGAAGACATGATCCTGGTATCTCAACAGCAGGGATTCGAATGCATTGATCTCCCCCTGTAGCACTCGACGTACGATCTCGGTATCACTGGGCTTGCTCGAACCATTGTTCATCTCGGTTTCCGGATCGTTCATCATGCGCAAAAGGGGGGCTCGCTGACCGCTTCTATGGTTCTACACCAAATACTTTTCGATTTCCACTGTAAACCGGGATTCGGGATACTCCCCTTTTCTTGCAAAGCTGGCCCCATGCGCCGGTGAACAAGTCATCTCATCGGAAACCCAGTTGACGAAGTGACTTCAAGGGGCTTTATTCACCGCGATTTTGAAGCCATGTCTCCAAACGGCCTCTCATCTTCTCAGTCCTCTGGGCTCTTCGTTCTCTCAACAGTTCGATTTGTTCAGAATTCAGCACGGCCCGAAGCTCCACCATGATTTTTGCTCTTGACACGAACAATTCCTCCTCGATTGAAAATAGCTCCCTGAACGCCTTTCGAACGTCACCCTCATTGAATTCTTCGGCATGAATGACTGTTGAAAGGTGTTTTTTCGCCCCCAGTAAGCTATCCAACGTGTCTCGTCTTTCCCGTTGGTATTTCTCGAGGATGTTTAATACTTGGGACTTTTGGGAATCTGAGAGGTTGAGTTCTATGAAGGTTCTCAATCCCGGAACCCGAAATCCTATGTCTCCTCTCCGGTGATGACCTGGGAGGACTCCGGCTGTTGCCGCAAAAACTCCAGCTACCAAAATCACAAGGACCAATACCATCGTTAGCCTTTTGCTCGGTTTCATGTTGTACCTCCATGACGATTTTTTGGGGGATCATTCGAGAAAGCCCCTTCACAGGTATTAGTCGTAGGTCGTGGGGAGAAGGTTACAAAAAAGGGTTAGTCCAAAATCCTAGGCGGTTTTAGAGGATCGTATAGCAGCCAACGAAATGCGTTCTTCGGAACGCCTGTACCCACGGAAGGCTGGACCCTGAAGTCCACACCCCTTTTGCCCCCATGTAATCGGAGCGAGAAGACCGGGATATTGGGAAATGCATTTTTTTTGTAACCTCTATCGAAAACCAAACGACTTAGGTTATAAAGGTCCCACAACACCTTGTTGGCGGACTCTAAAGCAAGGGGCATTTATTCGAGGGAGAAGAGCCTCAACGGAGAACGGAAGAGTTTTTAACCCGGCCTGGTAATCCATGATAGTGCATGGGGAGCGTTATACGTGGAGCTTCCGTCTGGCAAGTTCGAGCGGGACTGATGACTAGAGAGATAGCTGAGCCGACCCATGCGTTTGCAGAGATCAGGGAACAGGCGATTCACCCTGAAAGAGAACGGTTCCAAGAGATAATCCAGAAGTCACTTGACGGGAAAGAAACGAAAAATCAGGTTGATCTGTGTAGATGGAGTGTTGTCAGGTATCTCATGAGCATCGACTCAAAACAGTTCATTCAGAAGATTCCTTCAAAGGTATTCGTTCATATGAAAACAAAAGGGAAAATTCTTCAGCTCTTTTTTCCATTGG
>Ga0209636_10001142_pt1 | contig 26673 bp, 29 predicted proteins | sample DeeMarSWOR152_54_FD_187464 | JGI IMG/M metagenome (GOLD analysis project Ga0209636, IMG submission 187464) | Marine sediment microbial communities from White Oak River estuary, North Carolina - WOR-1-52-54 (SPAdes) (version 2) | ecosystem: Environmental > Aquatic > Marine > Intertidal zone >...
CCTAAGGAGGTACACTAGGTCCTTCTTTACGATCTCGCCGCTTTGGGGCTTCGAGCGCGGGTAGATCCAAGCGTTGATCGTTAGACCGGGAAGTCCCTCTAGACTGGACTTGCCCCCGATGTCTACGTAGCTATTACTCCCATTGAAATCCAGGGCATTGTCATTTTCCCTCGTCGTCCAGGAGGCATAGTAAATTGTCCCATCGTTTCCGTAGACCGCCGAGTCGTGTGCAACATCGCCTGATCCTTCGTTGAAGCTCCACCAACCACGAAGGTCCGGTCCTTTCAACCTGATCTCGCTCGGGAGCTCCATTATTTCGATCGTATTGTCCCAAGTTCCCTCTGCCCATTCGGCCTGCGTCTCCACCGACCACAGTTCGCTCCTCTCCCTAACGGGGGCGGTCGCGAGCCCAACGACGTTGTCTGCCGCTCCGTAGTACAGGTACCAGTTATCCTCCACTTTCACAAGCCCCTCGGCGAAGGTAACACGGGGGTACTGTCCCTCGTTTTCCCACGAATATTCGGGCCACAAGAAAGGCTCCTTACACCTGGCGATCACCTTCGTCGGGTCCTCTCGGGAGAGGATGGCCCACCCAACGGACAATCTTCCTCCTTCATCCAAACTTTTGTCGAGCGAATCGTAGATAAGGAGTATCCCGTGCTCTAAGAGCATGGGAGGAGGTCCTGCCTCTATGGACCCCGCGTCGAAATATCCTTCTCTTCGCTTCATGACGATCCAATCTGGCTCCAAAGTCCAGTGAGTGAGGTCCTCCGAGGTCGCGTAGTACAAGTCACCCATCCCCATATGTTCGTAATACATGTAGTACTTCCCGTTGATCTTCACGGGATGAACGGTCCCGGATCTGTATTCACCCAAGATAGTCCCGGCCTTGCTTCTCCAACTCGTGTCGGAGAACATCGGCGCTTTCTTCACCCAATTCTCTAAGTCATTGGACGTGGCCAGAGCCTGCCTAACGTTCGATCCATCGTACGCCGTGTAAGTAATCCAGTATTCATCTCCAACCTTAACGATCCTCGGATCCTCACAGCCGTTGCTATCGTACCACCCGCTCGTCGGCTCTATGACCGCGTTTTCCCTCCTCTCAAAATTGATTCCATCTATGCTGGTCGCCATCCCTATGCTAGAAGGTCCGTCCTTCTGCGATTGCCCCCTGTAGAAGAGGTAGAACTTTCCGTTCTCGTAGACCGCCGCCGGGTTGTAGACGGCGTAGCTGTCGAATCCTGAACCATCCGGCTCCAGCACAGGACTATTTTCCTTCACCCACTCGTTTTCGAAGAAGGGAGGCCTCGACTCCAGCCTCAGCCTCGGGACCGGTACATATGGGTTGACCGTGAACTTGCTCGTGAACTCCTTGTTGTCCTGGTCATCAGCATTGTCGACGGCTTTCGCCCAAATGTTCCACCCGGTCGGCTCCGCGGTCACCCCCAGCCTGACCCTGAAGGTCCAGTTATCCTTCGTGACCGAGTCCGACCCTGGGAAGCACGCCCCAACGTTCAGGTGCTCGTTCGAGGCTCCTGGCCCGAACTCGCTGAACCCGGCCCCCCTGACCCACTTGAAGGTGTAGTGGTTTTGAGCATTGTCGGGCGCATTTTGGGAGAGCGAGTTCTCGTAGAGCTTGAGCCAGACCTCGTCGATGTTTGAGAGGTTATCGTTGTCTCGGATCTCCACCTTGATACTGTAGTAGACGTCTACGTCGATGGAGCTCAGCGTGTACAAGGCCAAGACTTCGGGGGTATCGTTTGCACCCTGCGCTCCCGCTAGCGTCGGCGACAAGATCACGAGTGTTTCAGCGAGCATTAGAGCGGTTAAAAACAGTACCAGCGCTTTTTTCATCCTAGCGAGCCCTAACTCGCCAGTTACAAGCTGCCTCGCCCCCGTTGGCAACAAAGCCGTAAAACCCTCACGAGCTTTCTCAAAAGGATTATAAATCATTCTAGTTCATCCACCTAACTGTAGCTGCGAAGTCTAACGCCTCTGCCGCAAAGTTCCTCTCGTAACCCCATTTGACCTCAACTTGGGTTTTTCGACAGAGAACATGAATGAGATCGGTCCTCAATTATTGCCCCCTTTACCCAATTGTTGCTCTAATTATTGCCTCCTCTACATTAATTATATATTAATTTTGATAAATACTTGTGTAGCGGCTTTTAAACGGGGATGAATAGTTAAAAATACCAAAAAAAAAGGGAAGGGCAGAGTTTACCTGCCCCTTGTAGTCTCGTAGATCGACCTCAACGCAATGATGATCGCAGATACGCCGACGAACACCGTTATGTTTGCTGCCAACCTGGTAAGCTCCACGGGCACGTCTACGCCAGCCGCTGTTATCATATATTGCATGCCCAGAGCGGCGACGATGAAGGCAATCGTAGCGAACAAGAACGGGCCGCTCTCGCGGGCTGTTATGTTGAGCAGGCCGACGATCAACCCAAGAACCGCTAGCCCAACGTAAAGCCAACCAGATGGCTCGATGAACATCGCCGCAATTATTATCGCTAGGCCGATGTAGAATGCCGCTGGACCGACCAGAGTAATTGCTTTAGTCCCAGCTTTTCCACCTTTCGTATTCAACCCTCCACTACACAATTATCTTCATTTTTAAAAGGCTTTTGCGGCCCACTTTCAAAAATATATTTCAAGAGGTAAGGCAATTCATATTTAATCTAGATGCAAAACTAGGTACGATGAAAATGCCTAAACTGCCCAAACCATTTCAAGTAGTTCTCGACCCCAAGACTGGCATCCCCCGCCGCTACGAACGCAAGCTGGTCCGCCGCCTGAGCGATCTGCGTGGATTTTTCTTAGATAATGAGTTCGTTGAGGGGAAACTAGCTCGGGGCAAAAACCCGATCATCTATGAAGTATACGAGATCCCCCAATCTCCATCCGAGGGCTTATTCAGCCTAGCTTGCACGGTGCTCCACCCGGGGAAAGTCGGTCGGGAGTACTATTTCACGAAGGGGCACTTCCACGCCAAGGAGCCCACGAGCGAGGTTTACGTTGGACTCAAGGGTAAGGGAATGCTCCTCTTGCAGACCCGCAAGGGGATGGTAGTCCATCTGCCGCTAGAGGCGGGCAATGTGGTTTACATCCCGCCGCGATGGGCCCACCGGACGATTAACACGGGCAAGGGTAAGATGGTTTTTTTGGCGATTTATCCCTCGGATGCAGGTCACGATTATGAGAGAATAAAAAAGAGTGGGTTCGCGAAGCTTGTGGTCGAGCGCGGCGGCAAGTCCACACTGATCAGCAGTCCGAGTTTGAAAAAGTAAATAACTGCGATTGAGTACTAATTAGAGGGAAATTCATGCCCGCCAACGAAATACGAAAGGACTACCTACTCGATAGATGGGTTATCATCGCGCCCCATAGGAAGAAGCGTCCCACTGATCTGGTGAAAAAGAGGGAAGAGGAGAGGCGAGGCACCTGCCCTTTCTGCCCCGGAAATGAGCAGATGACCCCTCCGGCGACCCTGGTCTACCTCCCAACTGCAACGGGAATTAAGAAGGAGAAGGATGAGGGCGGAAGAGTACATAAAGGCTGGTTAGTTAGATGTTTTCCAAATCTATATCCGGCCTTTTCACCCCCAACTGGACAAATACAAGGTGCAGGAAGTAAATCCGAGTTTACTCGCGAGGAGGCGGTGGGGTATCACGAGATCCTTGTCGAATCTCCTGAGCACGATGAGCATCCCGGAGTCGCGCGAATTCCGCAACTCATCCATGTCATCAATGCGTCCCTTGATCGCGTGAGGGATTTTTCGCGAGAGCCCTACGTGAAATTTGCCCTGATCTTCCGAAACCATGGAAGGGAAGCCGGGGCCTCCCTGTCCCACCCCCACATGCAATTGGCGGCGATCCCGATGATTCCGAGGGCAATACAAGAAGAGCTCGATGCACTAGAAAAATTTTGGCGCGAGTCGGACAAATGCATTTTTTGCGATATCCTAAAAAAGGAATCCAATGGCCCCCGTTTCATCTGGCAGAACGGGAACTTCATCACTTTTGCCCCATGGGCGAGCGTTAACCCGTTCGAGTTTTGGATATTCCCGAAAAAGCATCGACCAACCCCATTGGACATGACAAAAGAACAGACGAGCGATCTAGCGAAGATCTTGAGGGTAAGTTTGGGTGGGCTCAATAACCTCCTAAATGACCCACCTTACAACTTCGGCTTTCACATCGCGCCGACTCAAGGGACTTTTGAGCATTATCATTGGCACATCGAGGTCTACCCTAAGATTGCAGTTTGGGCCGGATTTGAGAAGAGCACGGGCATGTTTATTAACATCGTGTCACCCGAAGATGCTGCGAAAAACATGAGGGGAATAATTCAAAAGGAAAATCCCACCTGATTTTGGACTTATGCGATAAATAAAAAACATTTTACGATCGCGTTGGTAAGATTTCTACTATCGGCTTAAGTTTTTGGAAGTGCGACCAGTGAGTCAAATGTTTTATTCATAATCACTAATTGTCTTTGGGGTCGTGGGGTAGCTTGGTCTATCCTTCTGGCTTTGGGAGCCAGAGACTCGAGTTCAAATCTCGGCGACCCCACCACTAATCTTTTCCGTCCTGTCCGTCTTGCATATGCAACGAGTATGGATGGCAGGACAAATAGTGCGGCAAGCATACAGAGTAAGATTACCAGAGCAATTATGCCGCCGAATATCCCCATAGCTGGCATCCTAGAGAGCATCAATATGGCAAAAGCACCGCAAGTGGTTACCGCCGCCGTCAATATCGCCCTTCCAACGTGAAATACGGATATGCGCACCGACTCCTCGGGTCCGTGTAGGCGGTCTTTCCACTCCTCCATATATCGGTGGGTGATATGGATCGAAAAGTCGATGCCAATTCCGACTATGAGCGCTGAGATCAATACCGTCATTATGTTTAGGGGGATGCCAAACACGTAAAGCAGGCCGAATTCCCAAATTAATGCGAGGCAAATGGGGATCATGGTAATGAGGCCGAGTTTTGGGCTTCGGAAGATGAAGCATAAAACCAAAGCACATAGGACAAATGCTATTAAGGTTGTCTTTAAAGCGTTCTCCGGTATTTTATCGAGTAGATCAGCGGCTATTGCTGGCTCACCCCCAACTGCAAATTCTGCTTGGGTGTTTAGGGCTACTTGATCGGCATTGGTCCTAACTATGTCAGTCATCAATTTCAAATCGGTATCCGTCTCAGCGGTCCCCATAAACATTATTGTGGCCCCACCATTGTCAGAGGTTATTAAAACATCGGTTCTCTCGGGCATTTGCTGGCGTAGAATTCCGAGAACCGCTTTTGCAGTGTCTGAGTTCTCTGGCATGGATCCCTTATTTGTTGCCAATATCAAGTCGGCAATGCTGTAAGAACTCGTTATGTTGGTGTTTCTGGTATCGGAGAGTGTTTGCTGTTCAAGCTGGATCATTGCTCCGAGGATAGCTGGGTCAGTTATATCGCCTTCCACGAGGACCATAACGGCACTTGAAGGGTCCTGTCCGCCGAAGTATTCTTCGATCTCATTACTGGTCTCAACCGATTCAACATCCGCAGGCATGAAATGCTCAAATGATAAGGCGGTGGTTGTTTGAGTTGCAAGCAGTATGGCAATAACGGTGATTATCCCTGCTGCTATCGCCACCTTCCCCGAATGACGTTCAGCCCCCATCGCTGTTTTCATTAATCCTCGGTCAATGGCCGACCTGGCTTTTTTTGACGTTCCATGCTTTGACACTTTGGTGGCTCTTTCTGTACCTTTCTTCTTATCACGAATGACCCAAAATGCGGGCAACAAGGTCACAACAAAAATAAAGCTGAGGAGTATCCCCAACATGCAAAGAAAACCGAAATCGCGTAGAGGGGGAAGATCTGAAGTCAACCATGAGCCAAAACCTATCATCGTCGTTGCTGCCGTTAAGAATACTGCGGTGCCCGTGGTTTTGATGCTTGAAACCGCAGACTTGCCCGCATCATAGCCCTTGGATCTTTCCTCCTTGTAACGGTAGATCATGTGGATAGCATAATCAATAGTTATACCCAGCAGAAGGGGCAAGATCGCGATGGCCATTTGAGAGAACGGAATGCCAAAATGGCCTATTACGCCCATTACCCAAACCATTGCCAATCCAATGACTACAAATGGTGACACAACATCACTGGCGTGGCGAAAAGCTAGAGCAAGAACAACGATAATAAAAACCGCTGCCGCCAGCAATAAAATATTGGTTTCTCCACCAACCATTTTTTGCATGTCTCTGTTAGTGGAGTATTGACCAGCGATCGAAGCTTCAAAAGCACCGCTTTGGGAAGCATAACTTTTTACAAAATCTTCAAAATACCCTGTTTTTTCACTTGCTTCACTTTGTTCTAGATTGGAATTCACTCTCACACTCAATAAACAGATTTTTTGGTCAGGAGTTATCGATTTGTTTTCTACCATATTTTCGATTTGGGGTCGCGCTAGGAGAGATTGTATGGTGAGTTCAAGTTGATCATCTGGCAGCAAATGATCGTTCACTATTACATATGGGAGCATGAGGTCCAGATAGCTCTCGACCCCTATGATATAGTTCTCCAATGTAGGTTCTGTGACAAGTTTTTGCTGGAGGTCGAGCAACGATTTTACAACGCTTGCGTTTGTCACGTTTTCTGATTTGATTAATATAAATTCGTACTGCATCCCACCGAACTTGTTTTCCATCTCCAGCGTGGCTTCGATAGAGGGGTACCCCTTTGGCAGGAATGACCTCATCTCAGTTTCCGTACTGATCTTTGGGATTCCGGTAAGCATTATAACCGTGATGAGGGCTATTACACCTATTACAACAAACGGGCGTTTTTCACATACTCTCGCTATTTTATCCATCATTGAGCTATCTCCATTCTACCGCAGTCAAACCTCTGAACTTTCGTTTAGTGAAGTTCGCGAGTTTTTAAAGCGGTCAGTTGCCGTCTACGGCATCCCAGCCTCCGAATGAATCACCCACACTTGTTTTGATGCTGGCTCGAGTCTCAGCTATCTTTTAATTCCAATCAATTGCTTCCGCAACCTTTCGAACTCTTTTTGCATACGTAACAGTACTTCCGGTTTCATTACCCCGAATACTTCCCCTTTTGGCCCGCTGATGAATATCAGCGTGTCGCCGGGCTTGATATTGGAATCTTTCCTTAACTTGGCAGGTATCACTATCTGCCCCTTTGTTCCCACGGTGGCGGAGCCATAGAACTTGGCCCCAAATTCTTCTTTCTTCTTCATCTAACCACTTTTTTAAACTTTCCTTACTTATTATGCATATCATACAAGTATAAAAAGTTCCCCGTTAAACAATATTCTCTGTTCAGAATGTCGTTATTTCTTGGATGATGTTCTGGACGGTCCTGAATTATCTTCCAAATCTTCTCTGCCTTTGGTTAAACCAATCGACGATATCTAAAAATTCTCCCTTTGAGAAATCAGGCCATAAGGTATCGGTAAAATATATCTCTGCATAAGCTGCCTGCCACAAGAGAAAGTTAGAAAGCCTGTGTTCTGCCCCAGTCCTAATTACTAAATCTAGTGGTTTCCCCACCATCAAATTTTTCTGAATAAACTTCGGTGTTATTTGAATCCTTTTTTTCGTAGCTAGCTTTACCACCTTTGCCATCGTCCTCCTCAATTCCCACTGGGAGCCATAATTAACGAGGAAGTTGAGGACTCTCTTTCGATGTTTACGTGTTTTCCTCATCAGTCTCTGAAACGCATTTACAAGACTACTCGGTAGCGTGTGAAAACTTCCACAGAATCTTACCTTTATCTCATATTTACTGATCTTTTCGTCATTCATCAGCTTCCGGGTCTTTTCCAACAAGGCCTTAAAAATTTCTTGAAGTTCTCGCCCTGATCTTTTCTCAAGATTCTCCGAGGAGAGGACGTACATGGAAATCTCGGGAATTCCCAGCTCTAGACACCAATCTAAAAATTCTTCAGCTTTGTCCGCTCCGGCCCAGTGCCCCTGCCAAAAACTCATTCCCTTTGCCTTGGCCCACCTTCTATTACCATCTAAGATGACCCCCAAATGACTCAAATTATTCGTTCTGAGCATTTTATCCCACGCACCGGCTAAGATCCTATTCCGCCCGTTAAGGGGTTACGCTTTGTTTCCATCACCTTGTTCCATCAATTTCGGGTATGGCCCCAGCTTTCTCTTCATCATTCTGACCATAAAACCTTGATAATAAATCCCTGAAATATGTTTGCCCTAAAGTGATCTTTAGCGAGCTGGTCAGTACTACGAGCGCGCCATCTCATGGTTCAACAGCGCGATTCATAAAACATCCTCTCACTTCCGAATTTCATGAATCAATTTTTTCGCTGAATCGCCGCGTCAACCTATACACGAGACGGGTTGGAAAAGATCCTACACCCACTTTGCCTTCTTTTGCGTCTTTGATCATAGCCCGCATATCGCAATCATAATCACGTCGACATTTGCGAATCATTTTTCTAGCCTGTCGAATCGCGTAGGACATGACCAATTTCAGCCCGAACCTAGCGCTTTTACTCTTTACACTTGAATTTACGTGTTCTCTGAGAAGGATTGGGATCCAGTTGAAGTTATGTTCCCAACATTCAAAGAAAAGCTCCGAATTTTTAGGTGTCATTTTCTCTATTGTGAAGGAATCAACCCTGTCTTTCAGCCCCCCCATCGGAACAAGGAAGAGAGGAACGACCAGACTTTTGAATTCCTTCAACTTCTCAACCATTTCAATCGTAAGGTCGATGTCTTCCTCGGTCTCATCAGGAAAACCTAGGATTAGGGTGGCACACGGAACCCAATGATTTTCAGATAAGATTTCGAAAGAATTCACGACAACCTGTGGCCAATCTTCTGGTTTGAAAGGTTTACATTTTCCCTCCATGTAGTTTTTAATCAACCTTGGACTGCCCGTTTCAATACCGGTTTGACCGCTGAGCTCAGATGGGCCCTTACCCGCACCCGCTATGCTAGATATTTCCTCGATAAGGTCTGGCGCGCTTGCAACCGAAGAGAGTGTAAAATGGCTGATCGCGATCCCACGGACGCCAGGATAATTTTTTACTGCTTTGAAAAGATCTATCGTGGCTTTCCTGTTTATCTCAAAGCCTTTAGCCTTATACCTTAATACATCCTCTGCGTGTAGCGTTGGATTTCTGCCGGCCCTGAGGTTAACTTCCACCTCCTTTAGGATGTGGTCGAGTGGGAGGCACCGATACTGTAGAAGTGTCGGGACACAAAACTTACAGCCCCTACCGCAGCCTCGGGCAATCTCGACGATCCCGTCTACAGTCGATTCTCTGATTACGGGTATTTCATCCGCAGGGACCACTTTTCCGTATACGACTTCCGGCAATTTTCCATCTTTCATGGCATTTTCAAAAAGGTGGCCAACGACTTTCTCGCCCTCTCCTACGACTAAGCAGTCTATTCCCAGCTCTTCCCGGACCTGTTTATCCTCAAGCTGCCATGCCCCTGGCCCTCCAACGATGATTTTTGGCCCAAACCTTTTGATCGAAGGGTGGTTCAGCAGTTCTTTGAATTTCAGCTTCATGTACGATTCCCCACCGAATAATTGCGTGAAAGTGGAGGTAGCTGGCCCGATCCCCAAAGGATCGTTTTCAGTGATTCCAACAACTTTTGTCCTTGAACCAACTAACTTGCTTAAATGTTTTGGGTGAGCGACAACGATATCTTCCCTTTGAAACCCGTAATCGAGTAAAGCCGCCTCAATCTTCCTCGTTCCGCATGGTGCGTGCATAACCGAGCCATCCTCATTTACCCCCGTGGGAGGACAAAACAGGGAAAAGTAGAGCCAATCTGGTATCATCCCTTTAGGTACGCAAGCGCTGAACCCAAGGAATAGATGGCCACCATATTCACTCATTAAAGTTCTATCTGCGGTGAGTACCACTTTGTATCCCTGCACATTGCCCCCTCCAGGTTTGTGGTGCAAATTATCTTGCATACGTATGCATTTATAAGTTATGTGGTACTTTCGTCTACACGGAAAAGTGAATGCGATGAGAGTGAAGGAGAGAGAGCTCAGCTCGATTGCCGAAATTTCTGACTTTTTGGGTATAAGTGCTACGGGTAGGAAGATCTTGAGCCTTTTGGTGAGAACTAAGAAGAGGTTCTCTGTACCGGAGATAATCGCGCGCACCAAGAGATCTGAGAGGTCCATAAGGGCACACTTGAAGGCCCTCAGCAAGCTGAAGCTCATCAGAAGGGAGATGGCGATTACAAGAAAAGGTAGGCTCGCTTATCGATATTTCGTACTTCGGGCGAGCGACCTAGTTAAGTCGGTGAGAAAGGAAACACTTGGGCGGCTGCGTAAGCTGGAGGCGCGCGCGATGGGGGCCAGAGAAAGATGAACCCATTTGCGATGATTGGCCTGTTCCTCTAGACATTTTGTTTCGGTTCGGTTGGAGGTACAGCTTATACTGTGGGTCTGGGTTGTCAGTTAATGAGGCAGGAGTGAATCCCACAGCTCGTTGAGAACCAATAGCTAATCGTCTAGAGAAAGGATTAACCCCTAGCCATCGATAAGCGGGTTTGGTGTCCAGCTTGAAAGTTGCACTCATAGGTTGCGGCTCGATAGGCACGGTGCTAGCAAAGGCTATCGACGCTGGCAAGGCTGGGGAGGCGGAGCTCATCTGGCTGTATGATCTGAATCCGGAGAAATCTGAGGCACTGGCCAAAAAGTTGCGCTCGAAGCCAGGGGTAGCGAAAAATGTGGCCGAAATTTATGTAGATGATGCTACGAATTTGATCATCGAAGCGGCCTCACAAAAGGCAGTTGCCCAATATGCGCTCGATGTTTTGAGATCCGGCAAGGACTTAATGGTGATGAGCGTCGGCGCTTTCAGCGATGAAAAGTTGTTGAGTAGCGTTCGAAAAATAAGCGAACGAAGCGGGCGAAAGGTTTACGTACCATCTGGTGCCGTCTTGGGAATCGACGGCGTGAAGGCAGCAATGTTCGACGAAATTGAGGAGGCGATTCTGACGACACGAAAACCCCCTGCTACGCTGGCATACAGCGCTTATTTACAGAAGCGTGGCATTGATTTGACCGGGCTGAAAGAACCGCTCGTCGTTTTTGAGGGGCTGGCGCGCGAAGCAGTTAGAGCGTTCCCGGAGAGCGTCAACGTGGCAGCGACTTTAAGCTTGGCTGGAATTGGATTTGATAAGACCAATGTTAGGATCATCGCCGATCCGTCGCTCGGCCGTAACGTGCATGAAATTAGGGTGCGGGGTGAGGCGGGGGAGTTCATAACCGAGGCGCGGAACTTGCCCTCTCCGGAAAATCCCAGGACCAGCTATCTCGCGGCGCTCTCGGCGATCAGGGCGCTTCGCAACCTGACGGAAGCTATTCGAATCGGGACCTAAGCTTCGGATTTAAAATGTGTTTTTAGCCCGCCGTTTTTATGAACTCGAGCACCACTCTGCCGGCCTGTTCGATGTTTGTCAGTTTAATCCTATCGGGAATATCATCGACGGTGTGAATGTAACGGTACCCTCGTGTTCTGGAATTCGGTAACCTGAGGAGCGTTCCGAGGACATCCCCAAGCTTGTCCTTGCTGGGCACATCTATAGTGAAGGTCGTCGCTGGCAGCTTCGCGCGCACGAACGGAATGTGATCGTGACCTGCAATCGAAGCCCACCAGAGCTTAGGTTTAAGTCCAGCACGTCTGCAGCACCCCATGAGCACTTCGTTGAGCTGCGGTGAGGTCTTGGCTCTCCTGATCAATCCATTGCCCTCAACCACAAAAGGCTGTCTGCCGGCTCCGAGCATATCGAGGTTGAGCACCGCGATCTTCCCCTCTGCAATTTTTTGCTTTTTGACGAACGCGCGCGAACCCTCCAAACCTTGCTCCTCGGCGCCGAAGGCCACAAAGGCGAGTTCGACATCAGTGGGCGATTCGGCAGCGACGCGTGCAGCTTCGAGCATAACCGCCAAACCCGAAGCGTTGTCGTTGGCTCCGGGTGAGACGCGCCTGCTGCTCGTTGAGATGAATGCTCCAACACCCACCGGAAAGAAAATCAGAGCCAAAATGATCCAAACGACTAGCCAACCCAGCGGCAGCACACCCAATAAACGGGCGAGCAAGCATATGGTGAATGCGCAGATCGCCGGGAAAATGGTCAGCTTCAGAAAAATGTTTAACCGATAGCTTATGGTGCATCTTGCCGAATCGTAATGTGCACCTATTAGCACATGTCTTTTCGGTATTTTCGGCCTAATGGTCCCGATGATGTTCTGGCTCTTTCGTTTGGGCATCACTCGGGTCAACACATGGGAAAGGGAAAACAAAGCGATGAAAGCGATAATTGAATGATGAGGGGACAGAAAAAGCGACGCGATGAATGCTGCGAGCAAGAGGCCAGCCTTGATCCTCGTGCGTGCAACTCTGCTGGCGAACTTGAACTCCTGTACCTTGACCTTGTATCCATAGCTATCGAGCTGTCCTCGGATGTATTCGGCTGCCTGTCGTTCACCTCGAGTGCCAGCCAAGCGAGGGCCTATTTCGTAAGCCAACTTGTCTAGGTGCTCGAATGCCAATCGAGGTTCAAATTCGGCCATCTTACCCTAGTTTTGTAAAATCTCTTAGGATAAGAAGACATCCATAACGTGACGGATAGTCGATATGTAATTCTTAATTAGCCTGAGGTCGAAATTATGTTCGCGGGGGTAGCCAAGCCAGGTTAAAGGCGCCAGACTCAAGATCTGGTCTCGAAGGAGTTCGGGGGTTCGAATCCCCTCCCCCGCATTTTTACCAGTAATTGGGGCTTGAATCCCCACCCACACTATTTTACCTATTCAGGACCGATCCCAAATAATCGTGCTAGGGTAGTTTTGAGGGCCTGATGATGCTTTTTTTCGTCCTCCAAGATATGTTGAAGGATTACCCTTGCGCCTTCGTCTTTCACCTGCTTAAGGACATCCTCAATATATTTTAACATTCCCTGTTCCATGGCGACATGTTCTTCCAGAGCTTTTCTAGCAGCTAGAGAGTCCACATACTTCTCTATCCTATAACTCCAGAGGTCCGAGGGCCTTTTCTGGAGCGCATTGACCAGAGATTGAAGGATTTTGGCGTGTTTTAATGAGTCTAATTGCATTTCGTACAAAAGCGATTTTGCGACTGGATTATCAAGTATCTTCTCCATCTCAGCGCAAGCTTTTGCGGCTCTTCGTTCTAGTCTTATCTGGGGTTTAAGCACTTCGATCAATTTCGGCTTTGATGTCTCCATAGTTTTTCCCCCTCAAGGTTTTGAATCTCCTTGTCACAGTTTCACCGCTTAAAGTTGTGACCACATCTATTAAAGCTTCAAGCAAGACGGGGCTACTTTAACCCCTCCATTTTACCAGTAAATTGGTGCTTAAATCCCCGCCCCCGCACCATGGGTTAAAAACGGCTGGCGCTCTTATTTTCGCAGTCTTATCTTAGGCGCGGGTTTTCTTCGACAGTGAGGAAAGCAGTTTATTTTCCCACGCGAATTGGTGATCGAAGTGGTTGTTTGGGTCAACTATTAGGGTGTATAGCCAGTAGATGCCGAAAAGACCCGCCGTTAATATGGTTAGCACTATATAGAGGATGATGTTTCGGTCTGGGGTCTGGTGAAATCGGCGCGGCAGTTCGAGCGCAACAATGGGATTCGCTGTTTTTTCTAGATCCTCAAGGAAAAAATCCTCACGTCTTTCGTGGCGGTAAAAGTCCCTCATGAGAAAATAACCAACATACAAACCCACGAAGGGTATAAAAAAACACAAAATTGCCCATAAAAAAGCCGATTGCTCCTTCTCATTTAGTTTTGCCTCCCTGGAGCTTAGCTCAATGGACGTTAGCTTATCTTCAATTTTGGATCTTTTTTTCCCGGCCGATAAGTTGATTACTCTAATTATGTCCTCCTCCAGTAGTTGATGGCGCTTAAAGTGCTCATTCCTGCGCTTGATGAGCATGTAAATTAAAATGAGTAGCAAGAGGGCACTAATAACACTCGTCAAAGCCATAACCGTGATGAAGATGGCATGGGTCGTGGTGATTTCCTCAAAAACCCACCCCTCCCACCAAACCCCCCATGCAACCGCGACACTTGCTATTATGGCGAAAGATAGGAGCGGAATGAACGCCCATAATGGTGAGAGCCTTTTATCGGTTTCACTGCGCATTCGCACGCTTCGTCTTAAACTTTCCATTTGGGCTTTAAGACTCGTAACTGTCACCCGGTTTACATCGCTGCTGATTAGTACACTTTGAACGTGATGGGTTTTAAACTGTAGGTTACTTATCCCGCACAGCAAGTATTCCAATTTAGCTGGGTTTAGAGAGGATTTTCCGAAAGATTCCATTTCGGGCGGATACGATGGCGTAAAGTTATCGTCGACGCTCTTGGGGCAACCAGCATTAGCGTTGAGGGAAGAACCAATAGCGCTGCCACAAAAGCCATGAGAATTATCAATGCCGTCAGTATACCGAAGGAAGCATCAGTGCCGCCGCCTAAGCCTTTCCCCAAGTAGCAGCAACGCGGGAACGATTATGATCGATGCCACAAAACTGTACACGATCATAAGCGTCGCAAGCAACCCGAAGACGGAGAATATGTTCATTGGGGCAAAGTATAATACTCCAAAACCAACTGCCGTCGTGCCAGCGGCGCCGAACAGAGCTCTCCCAGAGTGGGTGAGCGACTTTTCCATCGCCCTCCTTGGGTCAGCTCCCCTTCCTTTCTCTTCCCTGTATCGTTGGATGATGTGGATTGAGTAGTCCACCCCGACTCCAATTGTTATAGCAGCGATTGTGACCGTGACCACATTGAGGTAGAACCCCATGAAAAACATCGTGCCGAGGATCCACGCAGCAACAAGAGCTACCGTGACAACGGGCGTCAACCCGAAGCGAAGGGACGCAAACGCCAATACTAGGAAAATTGCACAGACGATGACGCTGATGATGAACGATCCCGCCATGCTATTAGTCATTTCCGTTAAGAGCTCGTAGTTTTTTACTGACTCGCCAGTCACTATTGAACTTACATAACCTATATCTTTGAGGGGGCCTCTGTCTGACTCTAACTCATCCTTTAGCTCCTTCTGATTCGTGGTACCTATAGTATCTTTGACCGAAACCCAGATGACGGCCATATCATATTCGCCATTTTCATTTCTGTGAAGCGTGTGCGGGATCGCCTTAGCTAACCTAGGGCCTCTGTCATCAAAAAAGTAATCAAATATTTTTTTCACTCCGGCGCTGGAGTCTGGGATACCATTGTTATCCTCGTCGGTTATCTCAAGCAATTGAACGACGGTTTCATTATCCATAACTTCTTTCAAATATGGCACGATATAGTCCACTATCACGACATCATTTATTTTGACAACATGTTTGTCATCTTTCATATTACCTACGGTTTCCTCCATCGCAGCTAGTACTGCGGGAGAAGTTAATTCCCCTTTTACCAAAATCTGTGTAAATTCAAATTCGGCACCAGAGAAATGCTCGTTTATCATCTCCCATGCGTGTATTATCTCTGAATCGTCTTTTACAAGGTCCCTCGGCATTAACTTCGGTTCCAATTGGGCAGCTCCGTAAACAGAGGGTATTGTGAGTAAGATTACAACTGCAATTATCAGCAGCGGCCTGGAGGCGAGTTTTAAAGCTGTTCTCGATAAAACCGATGAGTTGCCTTTACCAGGTGTCTTGTTTGACACCTCAGATTTTTTGGAATTTTTCCTGTTGGATAGGCGTGTTCTATCCGTCAAAATACGAAGTGCTGGCAAAAACATGGTCATTATTAAGAAAGTTGAAATAAACCCCAGCCCTACCGTAATCCCGAAATCTCTGATCGCAGATATTGAGGAGATCCCATTTGAGAAGAACGCTGCAACCGTAGTGATAGTCGTTAACGATAGTGCCGCTCCCACGTATTTGACGCTTGTCGCCATCGCATAATTTGACCGAGTGCGGGAGCGCTTTTCCTCCCGATATCTTTGCAAGACGTGAATGCCATCATCTATCCCTATCGCAATTATGAGCAAGGGAGCAACGTAGGTAAACTGTGAAAATGCTAAACTTAAAGATGCGGAGATCCCGAACATCCAGATTAGGATTATGGGTATGCATAGGAGTATCAACAAAACGTCCCCAATTCGCCTCAAACTAAGGTAAAGGATTATCACAATTAGGATGATCATCACTGGCAATAGAGTTCCAAAGGTTTCCATCGATGCCTCATTCATCTCCTCGATAAAACCTGCTGCAACACTTACCTCCACGCTATCAGATTCAATTTTATGAACACCGCGCTTAACCGCTACCCCGCCTTTATCTTCTGGGTTCCAGCTCAGCCTTACCAAAATGAGGGCAAATCGGTTTGAATCCTGTGAGATCAGGGCAGAGATTTCTTGATTCTGGAGAACGAGGTCAATTGCGTAGCTTATTTGCTCCGGGGTAGCATTTTCGAGGTTTCCATCAGGAAGGATACTAGCTACGGCATCTGAAATGCTGAATACTGCGTTTGGCAAATTTTTTGCTAAATACTTTTGAACTTCATTATCGGTCCTGATCGCATTTTCGATTTTCTGAATTTCGATGAGTTCACTTTGATTTAATATGTTTCCGTCTTTCGCTTCGACGACGATATATTCCGCCTGCTCCACACTTCGAAATGCCATATCTATTAGATCACTTGCTTTTATGACCTCGCTTTCTGGAAAGTAATCCTCCAGACTTACCTCGGTATTTAAACCGGATAGTTGCGTCGCGATTAAGAAGGTAATCAGCACGAATCCAATGATCACACTTTTGGGGTGGTTGGTCACTTTTTCTCCGATAGTTTTTGTCAACGATAGTTCTCTACCTATTCTCTTTTTCATATTAACGCCCCACCATAGTCCTGACAAAGAGAATTTAATAATTGTTCTGGGTACAAGTCTTGATTCAAATTCCTAATAGATTTTGCTACCACAAATCTTAAGAAGACTACCAAATGAGTCGTGAAGGGAGGGATGAATTGGTTTATTGTACCGAATGTGGCACCAAGAATAGAGACGACGCAAAATTATGCAAAAAATGTGGAGAAAGGCTGTATCCACGTCCTGCGGGGAAAGAAATCGAACGCAGAGCAGAAGCATGCTTTGGGCCGCGAAAGGAACGGCTGGGACGGCGCCACATGGAAGAGGAGTGTTTTGGACTTCCCCGAGGTGGCGCGATTTTCGGTGTAATGATCGGTGCGGTAATCATCATCGTTGGGCTGTTGTATCTCCTAGGTCAAATTTTTGATTGGGAGGTAAACGTTTGGGAAACTCTTTGGCCGTTGCTAATGATTGTCGTTGGTATATTGATCCTTGCGGGTGCCGCCTACGGATTAAGTCGCAGGCGCTGACTTGTCTTTCTACGACGTGCGAAATTCGCACGCTCTTACTTTGCATAGTCGGCAAATCCTTTCGTGATCCCATTGAGATAGCAGTACCCTAGTAAAAATCCAGAAAATAATCAAAACAATCAAAAACAGATCGATAAAAATGTTCTGGGTTATTTCATCAATTCCAACTAGAACTAAAAATGCCCCAAAAGCAAAAAAGGCATTTATAAACGAACGAATGGGCCTCCACAAAGCGCTAAACGGCGAAAACTGAAACAACCCAAGAACCACTCCTGCTGCACCTATCCAAGGCAGTAAGAGACTGTTCTGCCCAACATGCAAATTGCCGAAGAAATAAAAAATGGCCCCGGTGAAAGCTGCCAAGCCCCCGAGGAACAGCCCGGTGCAACCGGCACAAAAGGTCTTATCATCCGTCTGAAACACGTGAGCAGAAAATTTTCCACAATCAGGATGGTGTCCAAGCAAGGTTAACTTTTTTCCTTCGGGGTTGCTGTCTCTGTAAAAGACGTGAGGTGCCTGTTCTTCCTCTTTCTTAAAACCGATCTTTCTGGAACATGGTCCTGGAAAAAGTACTGCGAGCATCCCCAAAATGCATATCAATCCAAAAATCGAGCCCACCAGTGGTTTCCGCAGGGGAAAATTTTCCAACACCGGTGGTGGATAAAGCGCCGATACCATCATAATGCCAAGTCCAAATAATGACACGCCGAGGAAAAATGTGAGAACGAAGTTGCGAGGCATAGGAAATAGCTCACCTGAACAAGTTTCTTAGCTCTTTCAAAAGTCCTTGGCTGGCGAGGTACCTGTAGGTTCTCCTCTTTAGTTTATTTTTGGAGAAAAGGCCCTTGAGTCTCCTACCGAGGGAACCGTAGTAGCTGCGGTAGCATTTGTAAAGTTCTTCCTGCACATCCTTTCTGGTCAAAGTTTCCGTGGGCATAATAGCATGTACCATGTCGTAATTTGCCAAGTTGGTATCCTCTATCCACCCATTTCGGTTTGCCTCATCATGAAGCTCAGTCCCCGGAAATGGTGTCAGGATCATAAAAATCGCCAGATCGGGATCTGTATCGTTTACAAACTCTCTGAGCTCTGAAATTGATTCAGCCGTTTCTTTACGTTCTCCAATGATCAAGGTTGCCTGAGCAAATATGTCGTTCTTCTTCAACAATTTCATCGCGGTCTTAGCGTCTTCTGGGCGTATCCCCTTATTGAATGCGTCGAGGGTGGCTGAGCTGTGGCTTTCTACTCCCACAAGCATCCAACGATTACCTGCCTTCCGCATTTTAGGCAAGATATCCCGGTATTTGATAATGTCGTCACATCTAACCTGCATAAACCACATTATGTCGTCCGAAATTCCTCTTTGAATGATCTCATTGCATAGATCGTTCGCACGCTTACCTAGGCCAAAATTGTCGTCCGTTAGCCAAATAAATCGAATCCCATAATTTTGATAACAGAACTCCATTTCATCTGCGATGCGCTTCGGTGACTTAGCTCTCCATATCCCGTCCCAATGTTTCCACTGAGAGCAAAATGTGCAGCGGTACGGGCATCCTCTAGATCCCTCGATTAAAGCATATCCAGCTTTTGAACCTGCCATCATTTTAAAATGGTATTTATGCACGACATCCTCAACGAAGCGATAGCCTGGAAACGGCAAACCATCCAGATTTTCGATTAACGGTCGTTTAGGGTTTTGCAGGATCTTTCCTCTGTGCCTAAAAGAGATGCCATTTATCCGGGAAAGAGAGGATTTTCCACCCAAAGCTTGGACTAGTTCTACAAATGTCTGTTCGCCCTCCCCACGAACAACCACGTCAATTTCAGGGTATGCTTCTAGGCTTTCTTGAGCGGTGGCAGTAAAATGTTGGCCACCCGCGACCGTTAAGATGTTCGGATTAACCTTTTTCGCCAATTCTAAGGTTCGAACGACGGTGTAAGCGTTGCAAGTCGCAAGCGCGTTAGGGGCCACAACGTCCGGCTGGAAGGATTCAATGTGTTTTTCAAGTCCCTTCCAGTCCAATTGTTTTGCTTGACAGTCCAGCACCTCGATTTCAACATTCTTGTTTTTACTCTCGAGATAAGCTGCTAGCTGTAGGATCCCCAACGGAGGCGGAAGGTATTCGCCCATGATAAACCAAAAATCTTTGGGGGGTTCCACGAATAGAACTCGCATAAGCGCCACTCACCTATTTGTCGTTATTTAGGACCGGCTCCAGTAGGTCACTTTCCATAAAGGTTGGTGAAAACCAGCTCCTTGAGTCCTTTGCGCATCTTCTCACGAGTCTCGGTAGGGAAGCCTATTGAAATAATCGAAAGCAGACGTTTCTCCTCGGGGACTTTGAGCATCTCCTTCAACTTATCCTCATAGACCGAACCGTACGAGCCTATCCAACACGCGCCAAGTCCTAGTGCATGGGCCGCGAGCAACATGTTTTGCGTGGCTATTGCCCCATCCTCAACTGGATGTGTCGAAGCATTGGGATCGATTATCACGGCGATGCCCAGTGGTGCCTTGGCTAGGAATTTCCCATAGGTCGTGACTTCAGCTATCTCCCTCATAAGCTTTTCATCCCTGAGTACTATGAAATTCCAGGGCTGGCTGTTGTCAGCCGAGGGAGCCCACCTGCCCGCTTCCAATATCTGCTCCAACATTTCCTCGGGTACAGGCTCCTTTTTGTACCTTCGAATGCTCCTCCGGGTCCTGATGGCCTCGAGCACGTCCATGGGTTTCCCCACTCGATTGATAATATCCGTAAGCCTAAAAAGGACAGGTTTATGTATGGAGTGGTAAAATTGTTTGAAAAGGTGTCAAAAATGCCAAAGCCCACTGGTCCAACCAACCCAGTGCTTCGAAAGCTCGTGCGCCAGCTCCGCGCTAAGGCGAAGGAACAGAAGGTGTCGCTCTGGCGGGACCTAGCGGAGCGCTTGACGCAGCCCCGAAGGGCCAGAGCCGAGGTCAACTTGAGCCACCTCAGCCGATACTCGGGTGCGGGGAGCACGGTGATCGTCCCTGGGAAGGTCCTGGGGGCCGGAAAGCTTGGTCACCCGATCTCCATTGCAGCATTCAAATTTTCCGGCACTGCGAGGCGAAAGATAATCGGGGCTGGGGGTAAAGTCTTAACCTTTCAACAGCTACTAGAGCAGAACCCGAGCGGAAAGAGCGTTATCCTGATGGAGTGACCTGCATGATAATCGATGCCAAGGACCTGATCTTGGGGCGGATGGCGAGCTCTGTGGCCAGGCGCCTGCTAGAGGGTGAGAACGTGGCCATCGTGAACGCTGAGCACGCCATTATCTCGGGCAGGCGCAAGTCGACTTTTGAGGATTACGACGCATGGCTTGAGATCGGGAGCATCGTCAACCCCAGAAAGGGCCCGTTTCACCCCCGAAGGCCCGACGATCTAGTAAGGCGGACCGTTCGGGGGATGTTGCCTTTCGATAAGCCCCGGGGGAGGAAAGCCTATCATCGCCTGAAGGTCTACGTAGGGGTGCCAGCCGAGTTCAAGGACAAGGAGCTCGAGAGCCTGCCCAACGCGCGAATCGAACGGCTTGGTACCCGTCGATTTATAAGGCTGGGGGAACTCAGCAAACATTTGGGAGCTAAATTTTAGGTGTTGATATGACGGTCAAGCTGGCGGTAGGGAGGAGGAAAGCTGCGATCGCCCGAGCCACCGTGCGAGATGGCAAGGGACGAGTTTACATAAACGGACGCCTCCTCGAAACCTATGAGCCCGAGCTCGCCCGTTTGTGCATCTCCGAGCCACTCACGCTTACACCAGAACTCGCGAAAAAGGTGGATATCGAGGTCGACGTAAAGGGCGGCGGGTTCATGGGGCAGGCTAACGCGGTGCGAACGGCTATAGCGCGGGGGCTGATCGAGTGGTCGGGAGACGCCAAGTTGCGCGAGCTCTTCAAGCAGCACGACTGGGCGATGGTAAAGAGCGACGTTCGATTCAAGGAGCCCAAGAAGCCGGGTGGGCCTGGAGCTCGAGCGAAATATCAGAAGTCATACAGGTGATCGAGTGCGACCTATGAGATGCTGGACATGCGGGAAGTTGCTCGGCGACAAATATGGGGAGTTCGAGAAGCGCGTCGCGAAGGGCGAGGACCCGAAGCAGGTGCTTGACTCGCTGGGTCTGAAGCGTTATTGCTGCCGCTCCATGATGCTGACGAACGTCGACCTAATGGATGAGGTAATGAAGTTCAAGCGCTGATTGAGATTCTGCAGCGTTTGATTTTTTCGGTCCGGACTTTGAACCTATTTAAACCCAAGCGGCGCAAGCAACTTGGAGGTATAGAATGAACCTCGCCGTAGTTTTGGGTTCATTGATCGGATTAGAAAGGGAATTGGCGCATAGACCAGCTGGCTTGCGCACCCACGCGTTGGTGTGCTTAGGCTCATGTCTGTTCGCCGTGATTTCAGTTCATAGTTTTTCGATGGATGCGAAGATAGCTGCCGCAATAGTTACCGGCATAGGTTTCATCGGTGCGGGAAATATCATCGCCACAAGAGGGCACATCAGAGGCATAACCACAGCAGCGAGCCTGTGGGCGGTTGCTGGCATCGGCATCGCGGTGGGCGTTGGAAGTTACATCCTAGGTACAGTTACCACTTTTCTGGCAGTCGTAATTTTACGATTTAAAAGGGTAGAAAAGCCCCCAAGAGCCCACAAGCGGAAAGGCCCAATTTTTTGAAAGTGGGATAGGGCCCTAAAAATTTATTAAAAGCGATGTGAATTGGTACTGATAAATATGAAAAAAACCGAATGGTATCTAGATTTCGTAGATCTTGGCTACAGACCCAAAGACGAGGATCTGATAGCCCTCTTCAGGGTGGAGCCAGCGAGCGGCATCAGCATGGAGGAGGCGATAGGCAGGGTTGCTTCGGAAAGCTCCATAGGTACTTGGACGACATTGACGACGATGAGCCCTGAGAAGAGACGACTCATGGCGAAAGCCTATGAAATCGATGGGCCCTGGGTGAAGGTGGCCTATCCACCTGACCTTTTTGAGGCCGGGAACATGCCTCAGGTACTGAGCTCCATAGCTGGTAACATCTTCGCCATGAAAGCCGTTAAAAATCTCAGGCTTGAGGACGTGCGATGGCCCCGAAAGCTGATAAAATCCTTCAAGGGTCCCCTCTCAGGAATCGCTGGCGTCAGGGAGATCTTCAAGGTCAAGGAAAGGCCTTTGACTGCCACGGTCCCGAAGCCCAAGGTGGGAATGACGAGCGAGGAGCACGCCCAGGCTGGATACGATGCATGGGTAGGTGGCTTGGACCTGCTCAAGGACGATGAAAACCTCTCGGGACAGATATTCAATCAATTCGAGCGGAGGATGACGAAGTCATTCGAGATGAGAGATAAAGCCGAGCGCGAGACGGGCGAGAAGAAGAGCTACCTCATTAACGTAACGGCTGAAACCAAAGAGATGCTGAGGAGGGCGAAGTTAGTCAAGGAGCAGGGTGGCGAGTACGTCATGGTCGACATCCTAACTGCTGGGTGGGCCGGGGTTCAATCGCTTAGGGATGAATGTGAAGACCTGAATCTCACAATTCATGCTCATCGCGCGTTCCACGCCGCATTCACGAGGAAAAAGGAGCACGGTATGTCCATGCTCGCAGTGGCCAAGGTGGCGAGGCTGGTGGGTGTAGATCAAATCCACATAGGTACCGTCATAGGAAAACTGGAGGCAACCAAGGAAGAAGTGCTCACCTTGGAGGAGGAGATCACCAAGGATGTTGTCAAGGGAGATGGACACACCCTTCCCCAGGATTGGCACGGGATAAAGCCCACGTTTCCTGTGACATCGGGCGGTCTGCACCCCGGCTTGATACCTGAGATCATCGACCTATTGGGGAAGGACATCGTCATTCAGGTCGGAGGCGGCGTTTGGGGACACCCCGCGGGCGGAAGGGCTGGGGCGATGGCCGTGAGGCAGGCAATAGATGCGGCTCTGGAAGGCATCTCGCTCGATGAATACGCCAAAACTAGGAAGGAACTGAAGGGCGCCCTAGAAAAGTGGGGCTACACCAAGCCAAAATAGCTCGAGGTCTCAAGTTCTGAAAAGTAATTTATCCGACTCGATCCCCTTTTCCTCATCCTTTGGCGCGGGGAAATCCTTGGGCAGTTCTTTTGCATTTTGGCCTATTCCGATAGTGTTGCCTATTCCAGCCACGACCACGACATCGCCCGGCTTCGTGCGCTCGCGTATCGCCCGCTTCACCCTTTCGACCGTCGCATCTGCTGCCTTCGCGAGCCGTTTGTTGATCGGGCCGATCGCTTCCTTGAATGATTCTTTTATGACTATTGCATCGACAGGTACACGCTGTTTGACTGTAATCTCCTCGATCTTGTACTTCTCGGTGGGAGGTCCGCCTATCGCAGCTCCAACGCCCTCTATCACCTGGCCGCTGGCCTCTCCCTCGAGCTTGAGCGCGGCATCTATCATGATGATCCGATTTATCTTTCTGCGCTTCATCAGTTGTTTAATCAGTTCACCTGGCTTGCCTACCCTGCCCCCGGGGCCCTTGGCTTTTACCACGATCAGCGTTCGTCCATCGAACTTTGTCTCGGCGTAGACGGTGCCCTCGACGGGCTCCTTGCAGCTGGCGTCGCCAATCAATTTCGTCGCGACCATTGCACCCATGCCGTCGCCTATGGGCTTGCCCTGGGCAAATGTCTTCGTGGCGCTTAGAAAGGCCTTCGCGTATTCCTTAAGGATAGGCATCTGCATCTGGATGAGCATCACGATTTGGTAGCTCCTCGTCTTCTCAGCCAGGAGCATGAGGTGCCTCACAACTCGGAAGAGCCAGTAGCTCGCCATCGCCCCCTCGATAGTCATCTCTAGGTTTGCGGCCTCCTCAGAGTTGGCCTTCGGCGCGAACCCTGCGACCGCTCCCTCAAAGCGCCTCTTCCGCACGTCCAGCACATGCTCAAGCCTTCGGAGCACACCCGACGGGTCGTCGCCAACAGGGTCAATGGCGAAAAATTCGAGGAAGTTATCGAGCTCCTTCTCTATGTCCCGCTTCGGACGGCCGTGCTTGGTCATCGCGTTCAGCGCCACCCTCCTACCCTCCTTGGCCCACGCCCCAAGCTCGCGCACAGACTTTTTGACCTGTCCGATGACCATGCGTGATTGGAGCGACAGCAGGCGGGGCGTGAACATCATGTAAATGAAGCTGAATAGGAAGAGGATAACTATCCATATCAGGATGCTTTCCACGCTGAAGTCGCCGAATGGCATGTTTATCCCGACCTTGATTACCTTTGGGGTTTCATAAAGTTTTGGGCCTAAGGATTAAAGGCTTGGGGTCGAATTTTTAACTGCGGGGGTTGGCGAGCATGGCCAGTTTAATATGCTAAAAGAGAAGGATAAGACAGAACTGTGCGGGGGTAGCCAAGCCAGGTCAACGGCGCAGGATATGGTATGCTTTTTAGCAACCACCTGATTCAGAAGGAAGCGGCTTCCGGGAATGTCCTGTCCCGTAGGGGTTCCGGGGTTCGAATCCCCGCCCCCGCACCATTTTACCGGTAAATGGTGCTTAAATCCTCGCCTCCGCACCATAGGCTTTCTAAGCAAAATGAGCGTTTTCCACGGAGATTTTACGGAACTCTTCTGGAGGGTACAAATCGGGGTTCAACTTAAATTAATTCTTTTGTAAGGAAGACATGCTGAGGAGTGGGGATAATGAAGATACGGAAATGTACCGATGATGACACTCGAACGATATACAAAATCATTAATGAGTCCGCAAAATCCTACAAACAGGTGGTCCCCCAGCACGCTTATCGTGAACCACAGATGTCCATGGAAGAATTACTATCGGAAATGAAAAGGATCAAATTTTACGCAGCAGTGGAGAATGATGAGATCGTAGGCGTAATGGGGTATGAGTTCATTAAGGATGTGGTACTCATTCGCCATTCCTATATTAAGCCAAATTTTCAAAGGAAAGGATTTGGTAGCCGCCTGCTAGAACACTTAGAAGCCTTGGTAAAAAAATCAGGTCTTTCGAAAATAATCATCGGTACTTGTGCAAATGCGTTTTGGGCCATTGCATTCTATCAAAAACACGGCTATAAGCTCGTTGAAAACCATGACGCAGTTCTCAGGAAATATTACAACATCCCAGCTGTGCAGAGGAAAAATTCCTTAGCTTTAGAAAAGTCAATATGAAATAGCGAGTTTCTGATCAAGTTTCCCCTCTTTGAATCAGTTCCTTGAGCGTCTTCCCGCCGACTATCCAGTTCTCTGACGGATTTTCGTAGAATATTACTGAGATGGCCTCCCTTGGCAAGTTCGGAATCTCACCTACTAGAAAGTCGGACACGGCATTGGCTATTTTGACTTTCTGCTCCCCGGACAGCCCTCCTTTCACCAAGCTTATTTCAACCAAAGGCATGTTGTTCACCCCCTGCTTGGTTATCAATCGCCCCGTTTTAATTTTTTTACCGGTAAAAAGGGGCTTAAATCCCCACCCCCGCATAATTCAGAACGTTTTTACGTGCTCGGAGAGTTCGCCACGATTTACGGTAAATTGGCGTTCGAATCCTCACCCCCGCACCATAGGTCAAAAATGGCTGGCGCATTTGATAGAATGGTAAAATGACTTGAAATGAATAGGAAAGATTATAAGAACACGAACAAAATGCACACGTGGAGGTGGAGGAAGATGAAGTTTTTGGTGAATTGGAAATTGTTGCAAGTACCACCAGAACTGGCGCTGAAGCTGGTACCAGCATCGCTTGCCTATGAAAAAGGTCTGATGGAGAAAGGCAAAGTTCAGTTGTACTCGATCATCGGTAAGGCAGAGGGAATCGCAATCGCAGAGGCTGAGTCGGAGGAGGAACTCTCGGGGATGCTGATGAACGACCCCCTTGCCCTGTTCTTGGAGTTCGACGTAAAGCCGCTCAGGGACTTTGAAGAATCCGTAAAAACATACATGAAAAAGCTAGAGGAGATATCTAAAAAGGGATAATCCACTTAGCCCTTTTTTATTTTTTTATCTTATTGAGAGTCTCACGCTAGTGGGTACAAATCTGGGTTCAAACCTTAATACCGCACCATAGGTTAAAAATGGCTGGCGCATTTGATACAATAGCTCAATGTGATTTGGCCCCATAGGGGCAGGATGTATCCGTGCCGAGCCAATCCCCCACCGCCTCGTAGGCTGTATACCTGCATCCGCCACATATCCCATTATAAGTACATCGGCCACATGCTCCCTTCAATGATTGCCTGTCTCTGATGTAATT
>Ga0209636_10001143_pt1 | contig 26665 bp, 26 predicted proteins | sample DeeMarSWOR152_54_FD_187464 | JGI IMG/M metagenome (GOLD analysis project Ga0209636, IMG submission 187464) | Marine sediment microbial communities from White Oak River estuary, North Carolina - WOR-1-52-54 (SPAdes) (version 2) | ecosystem: Environmental > Aquatic > Marine > Intertidal zone >...
TGTTAAAATTCTTTAATACAGAATAGGCAATAATATGAAAAAGGTGTATCCTTGAATACAAAAGCGATTGCATTAACAATAGCTTTGACAGCCGTAACGGTTGTTTTGAATCCGCGATTCTCAGGAATAATCATCCCCTCTTTCGTGCCTACGTTGTCCTTCCAGATATGGGAAATAACAATTTATGCATCGTTCTTCTTGCTAGGCATCAAAATTGCTAGTGCCATTTCTCTTTTGAACGCTATTATTCGGGTTGCAATTGCTTCCGGGGCTTCATTACAACAACCCCTAATACACTTGGTAGCTGTATTGAGCACGCTAATTGGCGTATATGTGGCTTGTAAACTCTTATCCCAGAAAGAAGTGGCTATTACAAAACGAAAACTTGTATTAGCTAATACAGCATCGGGAATAATCTTCCGGTTGGCAATCATGATGCCTTTTATCTATGTGGTAGCTTCTCTTGTGGGAAACGCTTTGGTACTTGGGCTAGTCCCATTAATTGCAGTCAACGATTTGATAGTAGCGATCTACTCAATTCCTTTAGGCTATCTAATAGCCGATTTAGTCAGCAGAAGAATCAACCTGGAAAAGAAAAATTAGACTTTGAGAACCCTTTTTTATCTTGGAAATGAATATAGAAACTTTATGGAGTTTAAAATTCTTTTCAGTCTTTGGGAACTTGGCCTGTAGTCAGAAATCCTTCGAGTACTCTGTTGAACTTGTCAATTTCTGTCAAAGATACCCACTTTGCGTTTTTGAATGCATAGCGTTTTGATCCCTTTATTCTTTTGTTCATGTATTCAAAATCACGCAGTGGTATAATCTCAAAATTACCTTCTCCGTGAAGAATTAATGTAGGGATTTTAATCTTACTCAGTAATGGTCTGTTATCTGCTTCCAAAAATATCTTAAAATTAATCAGGTTTATTTCCGGAGGTACTTGCTCTATCAGTTTGCGTGCAGAGTATAAAGAAGATTGGGATCTATCAACAATTCCTGTGTGTGCGCCAATCATCATCTCTTTTAGTTTATTCCAGCCCCAAGACGGAGATTGGAAAGCTGAAACCCAGAATTTATCAAGTTTTCTTTTTCTTTCTGGTAAATCAGCAAATGCTGGTTTCGGGGGAGTAGCTAGTAATGCAAGTTTAGCCACTTTTTTAGTATGCTTTGCAATTACATTTAGCGCTACAGTTCCTCCAAGGGCAGCACCCATGAGATAAATGTGGTTGCTATTGAGGTTGTTGATAATTGTGTTTAGGCTTTCCATGTATGATTCCATTGTGTATTCTGCGGGTCTTGTATTTTCCTCAAAAGCTTCTGATAGGTTCATTACAGCGACTTTGTATTTCTGAGCAAAATGGTGTACTTGCGTCATGAAATGTAGAGATTCTCCGACAAAAAGTATTGTTTGATCTCCCTTTCCGTATATCGAATAAGTTATTCTTTTTCCATCTTTTTTGACTGTAATCTTTTTACGAATCTTGTTCTGAAGTCTTTCTTTAATTGCTCTATCATTCGTGTTTGCAATTCCTTTCTCAAAAAACGAGGTTGATTTTTCATGTTGTCCAATTATCGAGTATAGTTCGCCTAGTTTTTCAAGTGCCGTAATTTTGTCTTCTTCTGCAAATGATCTGGTCTTTTCCATCATTTCGAGTGCTTGTGAGTAGTAGTTAATGGCATCAAGAATTCTGAACGTGCGGTTACTTGGATTCCAAGCTTTTCTTGCTTCTTTTAATAGCAAAGGTAGGCTTTTTTCTGCATTTCCGGAATGATAGTAATGATAACTTAATTCTCTTCCAATTTCTTCGAGGTTGTTTGCATACAATTCTTCCATGTTTTTTGCTATGAGCGTGTGGTATTCTGTTTTCAGTCTAGGCGCGATATTTCTGTATAAGACTTCTCTTACTACTTTACGTGCGAACCCGTATTTTTTTCCACTGGAAATGATTAGTTTGTGTTTTTGTTCGATATCATCTAGTTTTTTCAGCAATTTTATGTGGTTTATACCTATGGTTTGTTCTATCAATTCTGGAGAGAATCCTTCACCTATAACAGCGGCGCACTCCAAAATATCTTTCTCTATTTCCGATAACGGTTCAATTTCAGCAATAACTGACCTCTCTTCTGCTATAGGATAAGAAGGGTGAAGTCCATTTCGAAGTGTTTCAGCTTCTTCTTGAATTGTCTTGTCGAGTTCAACGGAGTCTTTCTTGGGGTATTTCCCGGTTTCTACCAGTGAAATGGTCTGATCTATATTTGTGGAATTATTCCACATTTCTCGGAATATGCCTAGAAATGTTTGCACTAGAGATTCACAGTTAGTGTAAATGCACATTTCGTTTTTCTTTCTAGAAAATGGTTCTGGATTGGGTTGAGTTAAAAAGAACACTTCTTTCTCGTCCCTCATTACCATTCTAGGAAGAGGCATGAATGATTTTGCTGGGTTTCTTGCTTTTAGGACTAGTGTGTCTTTGAGTTTTGGTCTTAGGATTTTCATTGCCTGCAGATTTTTGTCATCTATTTCAGTTATGAGGTGGAATTTGATTTGTGTTTTAAGCGGATGATTATAAGCTGCGTCAAAGATCCCGAATTGCTCTGCTCTTACTAATCCTGAGATCGGGAATATTCCATAGAATTGGCTTCTTGTTTCTTTTATTATCTGTTGGATTTTTTTGTAAATTTTTTTCTTTCCTTTGATTATCATGAACTTTTCTATTGTTGGTTCTGATCTTGTTTTGCGTATTGCTTCCAAATCTTCAATCAGGTCTTTTTTGGCTTTTTCGACCGCTTTGATTTCTTCTTGTTTGGCTTTGATTATCAAGTCCAACGCTTTGTCAACTGGAACGGCCATAAACCGAATTGGCGACTCAAGGGTTGGTTCAACGAGACCTTTTGCTTGCAGCCTTTTTAGAATGCGATAGATAACTGACCTATCTATTTTTGTTTGCTTGGATATTTCTCCTCCTGTTGCTATTGCTCTTTTTACTAGGAAGAGGTAGACATCTGCTTGTTTGTGTGTCAGCCCAAAATTTCGCAGAATGGTTTTTGTGCTTTTTTGGGTCATGATGCTTTTCAACTCTTTGAACAGTGTGACCGACCATGGTCACAAGCACATTCTTAATTGTTTAAGGAGGCTTAACTAATTTTCGATTAAGAGTAGGTCTCTTAGAAAGGATTGGAGGTGAAAAACTTGAATAAAAAAATCGCGCTATTGATTTTTGGTTTGATAGTTACATCAATTTTGATAACTCCAGTGATAGCAGCATCCCCAAAGAAAATCCCTGCCACTGCAAGAACTTACGCTCAAGTCAATAGTGAACCTGAGAAAGAATGGGAAACTGAAGGTGGCATACTACATGAGCAAGGAATAGTAAGAACAGGAAATGTCATGCTGAACGTTCAGGGTCAGGCTCCTTTGATTGGAACAGAGATGGAGGCTTTGGATATTGTGGAAAACACAAAGACGGGCAAGACAGTAGTACACTCCCAAAAACTTGTGTTCACTTTCGAAGGAGGTTATTTTGAAGGAGTAAAACAATCTAGAGAGTTCAATGCACTTCCCTTAGAATTTACTTTGGAACAGCATGTTGTGCTTCAGGGTTTCGGAGCTTTTGAGGGACAGACTTTGATGTTAACGCAGTATTGGTCTTTGGCAATGTGGCCGAACCCACCAGTCTACGAAGGTTTTCTCTTGACCCATTAGTACTGAGACTTGATAAGAAGCGTGGAATTGAAGGAAGGGGCATTTGAACTTCGAACAAATATTCTTTCTTTTTTTGTTTTGAATTAGATATTGGAGTTGGCAAATTTGAGGGTGGAGAGAATAAAAGTAGCCCTTGTCAATTTGGGTCTTTCAGAGACTGATGCTGAAATCTACATTTATCTCTACACAAATGGTTCTAAAAAAGCTCGAAATATAATATACGACCTTGATTTAAGCAGGGAGCAAGCTTACCGTAGCTTAAAACGGCTACAACTCCAAGGGATCGCGACCTAGAGTGGTGAATTTCCCTCCGTTTTCTCAGTAGTATCCTTTAAACTTGTGCTAGATTTGCTTTTGGATGTAAAGAAGGAACAGATAAACGCATTGAAAGCGAACAAAGAAGAACTTCTATCCTCCTGGAGATCAATAACTGAGAAAGACGATGTGAAAAGCTGACGCGGTTTCACTATTAGCGCGCGCGTCGCCCTCTCTTTTTCTGAGCGATTTTTTCTATCTTTCCAAATTTTCTTATATAAAAGTCGAATAAGAAAAGATTAAGAGATAAATTTTCAGCATAGCAGGAGAGTTCCGAAATCTGTGCTAGCGAGGCACTATACTGATTTTTCTCCTGAAAAACTGCGTCAAGCATACAATAAAGCCACTCTTAAATTTGGCTCAATAAGCCCTCCATAATCGCTTTGTAGCCTAAACAGTAGCTATTTTGTCAACTCTTTCTGTTGACAACATGTTATGAATCTTAGAATCGAATGTAGAAATCGCATCATTGAAATCGCGCAATGGAGGTGAAATAACGTGAATAGAAAAATCGCCACGATATCTTTTGTCTTAATGGCCGTAGCCATTTTGGCAATCCCTCTAGTTTCAGCAAAACCAACTTCTGCAGCGAACAACTCCAAATCTATCAGTTTCATGTGGCATTCAGAAAACGGTTGGAACACTATTATTGAAAGTAAGATTAATCCTCCATGGGCAGAGCCACTTAGTCCTGACGCCATAGTTTCGCATACTCAAGCACTTTGGAATCTTAATCCTGAAGGCAATAATTATGTCCAAATAGGTCTAGATGAACCAGTTCCAATTGACTCAGCCTCAGGCTATGAAGGCATCCTCTATGTTCAGGGTGTAGCAACAAGCCCAACTGCTGGTGCATTAAACTATAGAGTATATGAAAAAATCATGTGGGGACACGATAACTACATTGAAATCATGTGCCTTGAAAGAGCTTCTTATGACCTTGGTGGACAAATCCCAGAATTCTACGCGAGTGGAACATTCAGTGGACACGGTGTAATTGATGGACAGAAAGTTCAAGTGACAGGCATAAGAGAGGGATTTGTCGATCCAATGATTGGCTTTGTACTAGAATGCTACGGAACAATACGGTTCGCAGGCAACTTACCATAAGACAACAACCCCCTTCTTTCTTTCCTTGATTAAGTAGGATGTGTTTAAATTGAGCTTAGATCGAGTGCTAAAGAGTCTAGTGAGTCTAGGGATTTCCCAGAGCGACGCTGAAGTCTATATTTACCTTGCTAAAGAAGGCCCAAAAAAAGTGGGTGACCTAGCAAATGCCCTGGAACTATCAAGGCAACAACTGTACCTTAGTCTCAAGAAACTGCGAGAAAAGCAAATCGTAAAGACAAGCGATGATCGACCATCGATTTTCTCTGCAATTGCTTTCGAAGAAGTCATAGATCTGTTGATCAAAATCAAAAAGGAACAATCTGCTTCTATATTAGAAACCAAAAAGGAACTTCTCTCCAGCTGGAAGTCTGCCGACTGGAAAAACAACACGTAAACGGGTTGTCTCTTCTTGAAGTTTTTAAATAGTAACAACTAACTCAAATAATGGCAAAGTGGTGAATTACGATTTTGCAGTGTACGGGCGGGACGTGGAATTGAGCCAAGAGAAAATATTAAAATCCCTTACGAATTTGGGTCTGACAAAGGCAGAGTCAAAGATCTACTTCTATCTTGCTAAAAAAGGCCCAAAGAAAGCTAGTGAAATCACAAGCGCACTAAAAATGACAAGACAACAACTATACATCGTTATTAGGAGACTGCAAAGTAAAGCAATCGTGAACGCCACTATAGATCGCCCAGCCAAATTTTCTGCGGTCCCATTAAACAAAGTTTTAGATTTAATAGCCAAAGCAAAGTTTGAAGAAGCGAAGATCATTGAAAATAACAAAGGCAAACTTCTTTCCGATTGGGAATCAATCACCATTCCAGCAGTTGAAGACAGTACTTCAAAGTTTACAGTGATTAAGGGAAGAAAACATGTATACTCAAAAATTCAACAGATGATTCTGGACACGCAGAGCCAGATTTCCGTAGTGTCAAACCTTTCAGGTTTATTACGCGCAGACCACTTTGGCGTATTGGATATAATCAATAAGCATCCTAACAGATCGAAGATTCAATTCCGTTTTGTAACAGAAATCTCACAACAAGATACCCAATCAATAAAGTATTTGATTAAAAACTTGAGTGCAATAATTAAAGTTAAAGCTAGAAATACCGATATCGGCTTGTCACTGTTTCCCAAAATGGTCATAAGAGACAACGAAGAACTCCTATACTTCATTTCACCTAAAACAAACCAGATGGAAAACAAAGACGACTATTTCAGTCTGTTAACCAACTGCACATCAATAGTAAAACCATTCTCAACTGTTTTTGAAGATCTATGGTCAAATTCGACTGAGATCAAACAGAAAATCAATGAACTTGAAACCGGAAAACTCCCTCCAAGAACCTTAATAATTAATGATGAAAAGAAAGCCAAAGGCAAGTACGATCAAGCGTTGAGAAACGCAAAAAAAGAAGTTTTTATAGTAACTCCGGCAAACCGGCTTATGGACATGACAAAGAATATTAAAAGATTCTCTAGCTGGAAAAGTAGAGGTGTTTCAGTCAAAATCATGTCTCCCATAATTGGGGAGAATTTGGCTGTAGCCAAGGAATTGTCAAATTATGTTCAAATTAGACATAGCCCAGTGAACTACTTGGAGACTACCATAATTGATGGAGAACATCTTTTTCAGTTCAAAAACATTGAAGGTGCAGCAGACAATCTAGATCTACCTTCCACTCTGGAGAATACCTTCTATTCTAATGACCATGAACGGGTAACAAAAACAGAAAACATTCTACAGAATATTTGGATAAATTCTAGTGCACCCTCACTGATTACAATAGAATCCGTGTTTAACAGTCCCCCTTCTACTCAAACTGGAGTTTCCGCGTCTAAAATTCGTCAATTCAATGTTTACCGTGATGGTAAACCGTCAACTTTCCGAAGATTTCCACCCGCCCTATCTCCGGATGTCAATGTTGTTGATGAAAAGGAGCAGGGGGTTATTACTGAGAGAGAGGTTATAAATAGAATTATCAAAACAAATCGAGAACCGATGGACAATTCGCTTCCGAAAAGAATCATAGCATGTTGCAGTATTGGATTTGCGCTTGTTCATCCACCAAACCATTTTAGTCTTCCTGTCATCTTGATTGAAGCAATGCACATTGACAAAAAGTCTACATTTGGAGCTGAGGATGCGCTTATGATTTACTTCTGGCTTGATACACCAATGGGTTTCAAATACGTGCCTATGGCAGTAGTTGGAGATAATCCTCGAGGCAGAATAGCATGGGCGTCCCAAACTAAAGGCACGCCAGCTGAAAAGAACTATCATCTATTAGAGAAGGATCAAATTCAGATTCAGGTATATGGCAATACTTTATTCGCAGAGTGGGCAACACCTATATCGATAGTTCCATGTAAATATACTCTTCCACCTGCAGCCATACTTCTTGAAGCTTATGGCAAAGTCAGATCCTATTCTTTCTCAACTGTAATTCCTTCAAAGTTGAGAAATAATTTGGCGTTTAACTACTTTGAAGCCTTTGCAACTTTGATGCATAATGCGTCGGAGTATACAGGTCCTGGGACTGATGGATTATTTATAAGAGACGGTTATATCGAAACAATTCTACCCTAAACTTACCATTTGGAAATTAATAACTGATAAAGACGATGTGAAAAGCTAGCCAAAGAATACGGGGCTGCTTCTGCGGGAGAGTTGCAAAATCTGTCTTGGCGAGGCATTATACTGATTTTTCCCCTGAAAAGTTAGTGAAAATATATAAAAAATCAGCATTTCAAGTTTTGTAGCTCGTGAAAGAAATAGCATGGAAAAATGTATAAAAGGTGTTTAAACTCCATTAACCTGCTCTAATGAATACTATCTCTGAAGGGATTCTGAACTAAATTATAAGTAGATGAAACCGCTATAGCTAAATGCTTAGTACGGTGAATGAACTCAAAAAAATTTGCATTAATTATTGTCTTTGCTGCTGTTTCATTAGTTTTGAATCCTTTCCTTTCTGGTCTAGCTATTCCTTCCTTTTTTCCGGGATTGTATTTCCAATTTTGGGAAATACCTGTGGTTGCAGCTCTCTTAATTATAGGTTTAAACTATGCAGTTTTAATAGCGCTTTTAGATACTGCTGTGCTTATTGTCTTTTATCCAGGTCCCGGCTTCAATGCTCCACTTTTCAATTGCCTTGCATTATTGAGCACACTATTAGGAGTCTACATGGCCCACAAGCTATTCGTTAGAACAGAGTCAAAGGAAAAGGAAATTTCAAAACGAAAGCAAATAGTCCTTTCTACATCTTTGGGAATGGTTTTTCGAGAAATAATTATGGTTCCAGCAGTCTATTTGGGGTTGCGCTTTTTAAGCGAAATATTTTTAGGCATCACATACTCAGACGCGGTCATAATTAGCCTTCTTCCTGTACTAGCACTTTACGACGCAACAGTTGTACTTTACACAGTTCCTACTGCCTATTTAATAGAGAAAATTGTTAAGAAGAATCTAATAATTGATAGTGTAACCAAAAGCATTTGACTCTGAATGAGCATATTTCCAGCTCTCAATATTTCCTAAGAAAAATTAAACTAATGAGACCCGCGGATTATTCTTTACTAATCATTTCTGAAAAAAATTCTGCGAGTACCTGATTAAACTTGTTTGATTCCAAAAGCGACACAAATTTTGCACCTTTAAAAACATGCAATTTTGATCCAGAAATTCTTTTACTCATATTTTCCACAGCCTTTATCGGTATAACGTCCTTCTCTCCATGGAGAATAAGGGTCGGGGTCTTTATCTTGCTCAGTAATGGGCGAACATCCGTCTCCCATGCTAGTTTAAAGTAGATTAGTTGTATTTCTGGAAGCATGCTACCTGCAACTTTGAAGAATTGAAGGACGCGTTTGTCTCTGTAGAAATGCAGGATTTGTTTGTCTTTTACCTCATAACTTGACCACGCGAATTCCAGCACTTTCAGTAGCTGTTCCCTCAATTTTTTTACGCCCCAAGAGGGCTTTTGAAAAGCCATTGCCCAAAATTCATCAAGTTGCTTCTTCTCAGCATTAGAGTCACCAAATGCGGGTCTTGTAGGCGTAGCTAATAGCGCTAGTTTGGAGACCTTTTCTGGAAATTCAGTTACGTATTTGATGGCTAGAGTGCCTCCAAGCCCAATGCCTACGAGATAAACGCTTGTCTTCTGGTCTTCAATTATCGCTTTCAGAGTATTTACATATAAATCTAAGGTGTGTTCTTTGGGAGAATTCTTGGGTTCCCAAATTTCTGCCAAATTCATTGCGACTACCTTATGTTTCTGAGAAAAATAATGGATTTGTGGCATAAAATGGAACAAGTCTCCTACATAGACAATTGTTGGTCGATCTTCACCATAAACATAATAGTTTATTTTCATATGATTTTTTTCAATAGTTGCCTTCCTGTACCTTTTTTTCCGTAATCTATCGATTATCATTTTTTTATCGGCTATTGCCATTCCTTTTTCGTAGAACTGGTTTGCCTCATCATTTTGATCAATCAATGCATAGCTGTCACCCAATTTTTCAAAAGTTTCTATTCTTTGTTCTTTCCACACATTCCTATTTCCCATGATTTCAATAGCCTGAGAATAATGCCGCAATGCATCAAAAACTGTAAATTCCTTCAACGCGTCTCTGCCCGATTTTAACAGAAAAGGAACAGCTTTCTCAGGATTATTGGAATTGTAATAATGATGTTGTAGGTCATTTCTAACCGCTTCAATGCAGCCTTCGTTAGCCTCTTCGAGATACTCTGCAATAAGGGAGTGATACTCTCTTCTAAGCTTAGGGGCTATCTCGTTGTATAACAATTCTCTAATCTTTGCGTTATCAAAACTGTACTCATCCCCTTGGGAATGAATCAGCTGATATTTTCTCTCGATAGTATTCAGTTTCTTAAGCAGCCTAATTCGGCTCAAACCTGCAACTTTCTCAATTATATCTGAAGAAAAATCTTCTCCAACAACCGAAGCACAATCCAAAATGTCTCTCTCTTCCTCTGTTAGAAGATGGATGCCACGAAGATGAACAGCCCTTATTTCCTCTTCACGACTCGCCTCTATTGGAAACTCATCATCTTTAACTGCCTCAATAGACGGTGCAATCTCTTCTCGTTTAATGTAAGCAGTAGCTGGCAGCTTTCCAGCTTCAACTTCGACAATCCTTCTTTCTATGTCTGTTGAGTTCTGCCATAAATTCTGGAAGATACCATTGAAAGTTTGGACAAGAGATTTGCAGTCTGTGTAAATGCATACTTGGCCTTGTTTTCTTTTGGGTATCTCTGCCTCAGGTCTAATGAAGAGTAAGATTTCTTCTTCGTCTTTTATCAGCACTCTTGGAAAAGACGCTGCTTCTGCCTCAGAATTTATTCCTTTGAGATCAAGTTCAGCTTTCAGTTTTGGCTTGAGGAGCTTCACAGCCTGTAAATTCTTCCTGTTTACATATGTTACAAACTGAAAATTGATCTTGTTCTCCAGTGGGTGATTATGAGCTGCGTCAAAAACTCCAAATTGTTCAGCACGACCTAGGTCTGGAATTGTTAATATTCCTGAGAATTGATTTTTGGTTTCTTTTATCATTTGGAGAATTCTTAGGTGGATTTTTTTGTTTCCTTCAATGATTACGAACCTTTCATATTCAGCTTTGGGTTTGGCCTTGCTTATGGTTTTCCAATCTTCAAGTAAATCCTGTTTTTCTCTCTCCACCTTGAGCGCTTCTTCTCGTTTGGTCTTTATAATTAGGTCTAATGCTTTCTCGAAAGGAACTGCCACGAAGCGCGTGGGCGACTCCAAAGTAGGCTCTATTAACCCTTTGGATTGAAGGCTATTCAGAATGCGGTAAACGAGTGATCTGGCGATTCTTGTTTGTTTTGCGATTTCTCCTCCTGTTAGAATCTCGTGTTTGGCTAGGAACAGGTAAACATCTGCTTGTTTTCTTGTAAGCCCGAAATCCAATAGAACGTTTTTAGCTTTTTTCTGGCTCACTTTACTTTCAACCCGTTGAAAGGTGTGACTGACTTTTGTCACAGACACATCTTTAATTCCATAAAGAACCTTAACTAATTTTCGATGCTCGAATCTGAATTTTATAAAAAAGGAAGGGAGGTGAAAGAATGAATAAGAAAATCTTGATGATTATTATGGCTTGTATGTTTGTAGCCATACTTGTGACTCCTGTTGTGGCTATTGGTCCTACAAACGCAGAAGGAAAAAATCCAAATCTTGTTGTTGTTATGGGTGGTATGAATACTCAAATTTGGCTTCCAAGTGGCGTAATGAATGAATGGATAAACAATCCTATGCACCCTGGTCCATTCAGAGTGACGCTTATGGATGCAGCTAAATTCCAAATGAAAAATGCTATCGCCATTGGACCTGCAGATTTAATGCAAATATTTGCAACTGAAAACCAATGGTTCTTGTTGAGTCAACCAGCTTTTGCAGCTTTACTCACAATTCTTGGTGCTGACCCAGCTATCGCTAACCCCTATAATCAAGGTATATACATGAAAATGGTATTTGTAGCGTGGGCTCCATAATCTCCAGAAAAGCCCCATCTCATGCGCTAGAATACTATGAGGGCATAGTGTCTGTCAGGTTAGCCAGAATAGAACAAGCAGTGCTTAACTAATGCCAAACTTACCCAATAATCTCCTCGTTTCATTTTTCTGATTTCAAAAATTCAAGGAAGTTAATACACTGAGTTTAGAACGGATATTCAAAGCTCTTGTAAGCTTAGGTCTTTCGCAGACCGATGCCAGAGTTTACGTTCACCTAGCTACTACAGGTCCAGCAACTGCAAGAAGCATAATCACTAATTTGACATTCAACAAGAGACAGATATATAGTAGTTTGAACCGTCTCCAAAACAAAGGCTTGACCATCGGAAATGATGAATATCCCGCAGAGTTCTCGGCGGTGTCTTTTGAAAAAGCGTTAGATTTGCTATTGGAAGTGAAAAAGGAGCAGGCAAAGTCTCTGGAAGCCAGCAAAGCGGAACTTATCTCGGACTTCAAAACTGAAAAGAAAAAATTAAAAAATAGCAACTGACTGAAACGAAAGAATTTCAACTCCAAACTATTTTGGTACGTTTTTATCGCAAGGCAACCAAGGAAGAACTCCTCTTCACCTGGCGATTAATAACTGAGAAAGACGATGTGAAAAGCTGATGCACCCTATAATTGAGGAAGCGCGCGCGCCCTTAACTGAGCAGTTAACTAAATAGAAATTTCAAGATAAAGGAAAAGAGCTATCCGATGAAGTCAGTTCGCGTTTTTATCTCCGCGAACATTTTCCTTTTCGCCTTGCATATCGGGCATATGTAAGGTGGGTCGTCTCTGAAAGTAACGTAACCGCATTGTTTGCAGTACCACAATTTCGGTTTAGTTTTAAGCGTTTCCTCTGGCTCTTCCTTGGTTGCCGTTTCAAGTTTTTCTTTAGCTTTCGCCGCCTCTGTTTCTTTGGATACAACGGTAGCCGTGTAGGCTTTGGATTGTTTTTCGAGTGGTCTGCGTTCGGGGACAGTAGGCAACTCTTGTCTTCCTTCGAAAACCTCTTTGTTCACGTAGAGTCTGCAGTAGCACGCGCCGAATTCAGCGACATCTGGGTCTCGGTAGTCGCACGGGCAGATTATGTCTCTGTCGTAATCGAACTTGCCCGCCGCTAACCTACAAGGACATGAGGGATAGCCGTAGCGTTCCTCATTGACTTTCAGCCCCTCGAGAAGTGCTTGGAGAAGATCGGGGTCAGGAACTAGGTAATAACCGTAGGTTTTCGCGTCGGCTTCTGCTCTTTTCCGCACCATGTCAATAGTTATTTCCGTCAAATTCCGAGCACCTCCTTCAGCTTGTCCTTGCGAAAACCAGTAATCACGAGGTTGTCGTCTACGATTGTTGTAGGATAGCTTAGGCTACCTCCTTTGCTCTGAATTTGTTCGCGAATTTTTTGCTTATCTTCTTCCTCGCAAAGGTCTACATCGATATATTCGAATTCGACATCGTTGTCTTTCAAAAATTGCTTGGTCATTTTGCACCAGGCGCACGTGCTGAGGGCGTATAAAACAACCTTATGCTGGCTTTGTTTACCTGAAACCTTGGAAAATTGCATGGTCTCACTCGGTATCCTTTGCGTTAACGCGGATATAACTGTTTAGCTGCTAAACGGCTTCTGCTGATTCAGACGAAACGTGCCTGTCTACAAAATTGCATTATCCTTTTACGCAGGTCTTAGGTTTCCAAAGGCGTTCTGAACCACTTCCGCTAGGGCAGGATGAATATGCATGGCTCTAACGATAGGGGCGAAGCTTCTGGTTTCCGTGACCATGGCATTAACGATTTCCTGAACGAGTATTGACGCTTCAGCGCCTATAATGTGACCACCCAAGATTTTTCCCGTTTCCCTTTCGACGATGACTTTGACGAAGCCCTCAGGCTCACCCATAGCACTGCCCATAGCAGTATCTCGATAAAAGGCTTTGCCGACCAAGATTTTGTGTCCTTGCTGTTTAGCTTCTGCCTCTTTCAAGCCGACGGAAGCGACTTGTGGATGAGTGAAAACCGCATGGGGCGCCGCTGAATAGCCCATTTTCACCTTGTGACCGTGAACAGCGTTGTGCCAAGCTATGCCAGCCTCATAATTAGCAACGTGCTTAAACATTTTCTTGCCGATGGCGTCGCCGAAAGCCCAAATGTTCTTTTTGCTGGTTTCTAGATAATCATTCACCTTTACGTATCCGCGTTCATCCAGCTTCACACCAGTTTTTTCAGGCTTCAGAAGATCCGAATTGGGAACACGCCCTGTAGCAACAATCAACGCATCTGCGGAAAACTCTTTGAGACCGCCGCTTTCACGGTTCTTGGCGACCGCGGTTTTAACGTCACCATCTTGTTTGACTTCCACCACCTCAAGACTTGTGTGTATCTCCGTTCGGCGCACCATTTCCTTCTTCAGTAAATCGGAGATTTCAGGCTCTTCTTCAGGCAAGATTCTGGGGGGTCTTTGTATTATGGTAGTTTTTGTGCCTATGCCTGAAAAGAAATGTCCGTACTCGACGCCTATGTAGCCGCCGCCGATTATTATGAGACTGGTAGGCGGCTTTTCCAGTTCCAAAACAGTGTCGCTGGTCAGGTAGTCCACGTTTTCAATTCCTTTGACTGGAGGAATCCCAGGTCGTGCGCCTGAAACAATGAAAATCATCTCTGCTGTTATCGTGTTTTCGCCCACTTGCATTGTATAGTCAGAAATGAATTCACCAGTATCTTTGAACCAGGTAAGATCTGGCGTGGCTTCAACGGCTCTAGCTGATTTGCTGGAGTCTTCGTTGACCAGTGCGTGCATTCGTTCCATGATTTTCTTGAAGCCGACCGAATTTATGGTTGCGTTTATGCCTAGTTTTTCCGCCTCTTTGAGGGTGACGGCAACGTCGACGGGGTAAACGAGCATCTTTGAGGGAACGCACCCCCTGTTTAGGCAGGTTCCCCCCATAGGTCCGCTGTCAACAACTGCTGTTCTAAAGCCGTTGTCAATTGCTGTAGAAGCAACAATCATTCCAGAGCCTGAGCCTATGACAAGAACATCAAACTTTTCCATAGAGAAACCTCTGCCATAGAGGAAAAAGAGAGAATGCCAAATAAACCTTTCAATTTAAGCCTCCAATTTTTTTGGTCTGAAAAATCTTTTATTGGCACTTTAGAGATAGTAATCTTAGGGGAGTGATATGTCAAAAGCAAAGAAACCAGAAGAGGAAAAGAAGAAAAAATATTACTATTACGGGAAGAAGGAGAAAAAAGCCAAAGACGTCAAGAAGTAAGCGCTACTTAATCAGAAACTTTGGGATGCACCTTCTATCACGGACAGGATTAAACCGTTCAAGCTCGCCTTTTTCCACCGGCACAACAATTCTCGACACTAAACCATGCAGGCTATAAGGAAGCCGAATCAAACGCATACTTCCCAAAGTCACCCACTCGTCAATCTGAAAGCTTTTTTCTTTCACCTTTTGGGCAATCTGGCGCCTTTCTTTGTTGCTCAACGCGTAGGCTTCAGGGTCGAAAACGTGGATGTGAAAGCCTCTGCCAGAATAAACGATTTTCATACTCGAAAACTGCGCTTCAAGATGCTCGTAAAGGCCTGCCGCTTGTTCCTTAACCATATCCAGCTCTAGCTTGCAGAAACTCAAGCCTTGATGGCGCTTCATTTTGTCTGCGAGGCTGCCGTGGATTGGACAGCTTATGTTCTCAGGGTCAAGGTCGAACGCGAGTTCTTGACCTGTTTTGTTGTCGTTTTTGTCGTAAACGTTTCGGTCATAATACGCGGCTTCAGGCAGAAACTCCGTCATGTAATCCCGCACTTCGCTTAGACCCGTGTAATCGTCTATGACTATGGTAGTGCCGGCATCTTCCCTGTATTTTTCTGGGAAAATCTTGGTGTGCCTGCCCATAATCACAGCGAACTTCACTTTGCTTCTGAGCAGTTCAAGCCACTCTTGCACTTTTTCGAGGCTAAACTCTTGCGTGTAAAACTGTCTTCGTTCTTCAAGAGTGGAATAGCGCATGCCACGCGGCAGGAAATACTTAGCCATGCAAACCACTACAGAATAGGTTCTGAAACCAAAATATTTTGTGGAGAAACCGCAAGCGTCACAAATGGCTGTTGAGCAGAAAACCTAATATTTGCCCTTTATTCACGAATTAATGATGGTGAAAGTTTTTGCCGATAGACCCGGATTTTCACAAGAACCGACAGGTTGTAGGAGAGCACAATGGCCACAAAGTCTGGGGACCCGTAGACCCGCCGACGAAGCTGGGAATACATGGAACCAACGTTGCTGTCGACTGGGACATCTGCACCGGAGACGGCGCGTGCATCGACGTTTGCCCCGTGTCCCTGTATGACTGGGCAGACACGCCTGGGCATCCGACTTCTGAGAAGAAATCCGACCCTGTCAGAGAGCCAGACTGCATACAGTGCTTAGCTTGCGAGATGCAATGCCCAACCGCAGCCATAAAAATAACGCCTCCATGAAGCAAGACAAGCGCTGACTACTGCGGTGCCTTCCATTTTTTTAAGCTCTGCCTCCATTTTTTGACATACCGAAAAATATGCTTCCAAAAGTCAACCTCTACAGTTTTTTCCGAGCAGCTAGCCAGTCCTAGTCTAAGCTCGAGTTGAATCTATATAGGGAGTAGGCATAACTCTTTTCCACGCGCTGAGCAACTTAAAGCAACTACTTCCCTAAACCGCCAGCATAGCTTATAACTGACCATGAAGATTACTATTCGGGGAGAATTTTGTTATGACCAAAACGTATGAGAATTTGAAAGCTGCATTCACAGGTGAATCGCAAGCTAACAGGCGATACTTGGCTTTCGCTCGGAAAGCTGAAGAAGAAGGTTTCACGCAAATCGCCAAGCTCTTTAAAGCAGCAGCAGAAGCAGAAACAGTGCACGCCTTAAACCATCTAAGAATAACTGGACAAGTAAAATCAACTTTGGAGAACTTGGACACCGCGGTTTCCGGGGAAACTTTCGAGTTCAACGAGATGTACCCTGGATACATAGACACGGCGAAACAAGAGGAAAACAAGCAGGCTGTATGGAGTTTTGACGTGGCAAACCAAGTGGAACAGATACACGCTAAACTATTCAACAAGGCAATCGACGCTTTCAAGAATAGGAAGATGCTGGAGCAAGTGGACTATTACGTGTGCGGAGTCTGCGGAAACACGGTTGAAGGCACACCACCCGACAAATGCCCCATATGCGGTGCTCCAAAAGAAAAATTCTTCAAGCCAACGTAAAAAGGCCAAACACCAACTTTTTATCTTCGCCCAAGCTTACTAATCTTTCAAAAACATTATATCGCATTAATCACTAAACTTTAGGGTGGTGAGTTGTTTGGGTTGCTGGAAATGGTTTAACGGCGTCTTAAAAGAAGCCGAAGTGCAAGTCACAGACGCGAATAGAGACAAAATCGACGAAGTCATACACAAGTACATAAGCGACCAGTCCAGCTATGGCCGTTGCTCCGCAGACTGGCGTAAAGCCCGCAAGGACATCAACGCAAGCCCACAGATGAGAAGTGAACTTATCGAAAAGCTGAAAGCACTGGTCTAAAACACCCCGCGAAATGCCACCTTTAGCGCACGCGTTTACATCCTTTTTTTCCTTTTTTGAAAAAAAGCAAACGACAGAAACCGCCTATTTCGCCAGTAGACCTTATATATGATGAAACATCGATTCTATTTTACAAAGCTGGGGTTGCAAATGGATAAGTGGGAATGCACAGTCTGCGGCTACATATACGACCCAGAAGTCGGAGACCCAGAACATAACATACAACCAGGAACAGTTTTTGAGCAACTACCCGAAAGCTGGGTTTGCCCAGTTTGCGGAGCGCCGAAAAGCCAGTTTATTAAAAAACAAACAAAATAAATCCCACACTTTTTTACAATTCTTTAAAACTTTATATTACTTCAATAGAAGAATTTACTGGATAGTCATGTTTTTCAGCACGGTCAAAAAGAGAGATGGTAAAATTGCTGGTTTTGATCCGAACAGAATCAGGAACGCCGTTCATAAAGCCTTTCTTGCCGTTGAGCTGGGAGATGGCGAAAAAGCCGAGAGTATAACAAGCGAAGTTGTTACATCATTAAAGGAAAAATTCAAAGAGAAAACCCCTTCAGTTGAAGATGTACAGGACATAGTTGTTGAAGTTCTTAAGAAAAAGGGCTACGCAAAAGTTGCGCAAGCATATCAAGATTACAGAAAGAAGAAAGAAGAGCTTAGAACTCTCAGGAAGAAGCTTGGAATAGAGCCTAAATTAACCGTGAATGCACTTGAAGTTTTGAAGGCAAGATACCTTCTACGAGATGAAAAAGAAAACATCATAGAAACCCCACCGCTCCTTTTCGAAAGAGTCGCCAAAGCCATAGCCAAAGTTGACAAAACTTTCGGAGAAAACTCGGAAGAAAGCGAAAAAACCTTTTACCAGATGATGGTAAAACTTGAATTCCTCCCCAACACGCCCACGCTGTTCAACGCTGGAACAGACATAGGTCAACTATCCGCCTGCTTTGTCCTGCCAGTTCACGACTCGCTCGACGGAATATTCACCACCGTGAAAAATATGGCGCTGATCGAGCAGAGTGGTGGAGGAGTCGGCTTCAACTTTTCAAGACTAAGACCGAGAGGCGACATTGTAAGATCAACGAAGGGCGTAGCCTCAGGTCCAGTGAGTTTCATGCGCATTTTTGACACTGCCACAGAAGTGATAAAGGCTGGCGGAAAACGAAGAGGTGCCATGATGGGAATCTTGAAGGCCGATCACCCTGACGTTTTAGAGTTCATTACCGCTAAGCAAAATCCAACATTTCTGTCAAACTTTAACATTTCAGTTGCAGTTACGGATGAGTTTATGCAGGCTGTTGAAGCAGATGAAGCTTATTGGCTGATTAACCCTCGGAACAAAGAGAAAGTAAAGCAGCTTAAAGCAAGAGACGTCTGGAACTTTATGGCGAGGTCTGCTTGGGCAAGCGGAGATCCTGGTGTTGTCTTCATCGACGAAATAAATAGACATAATCCTATTCCAGAACTTGGAATAATTGAGTCAACTAATCCCTGCGGCGAACAGCCACTGCTTCCTTATGAGTCCTGCAACTTAGGGTCGATAAACCTTGCAGCGATGGTTGAAGATGGAGAAATAAGCTGGGATAAGCTGCGCGAGACCGTGCGGAACGCGGTTCATTTCCTTGACAACGTTGTGGACGCGAACGTTTATCCGTTTAAGGAAATAGCCGAAATAACGAGGGCTAACAGGAAAATAGGTTTAGGCGTCATGGGCTTTGCGGACATGCTCATAATGCTTGGTGTTCCCTACGATTCTGAGGAAGCGTTAGAATTGGGCGAGCAAGTGATGAAATTCATCGAAGAGAAAGCACATAAGAAATCCAGAGAGATAGGCGAAACGCGCGGTTCTTTTCCCAATTTCGAGAAGAGCATCTGGAAAGACAGGTACAGCGCTTTTAGGAACGCGACTGTGACCACGGTGGCGCCTACGGGAACCATAAGCATAATAGCAGGCTGCTCTTCGGGGATTGAGCCATTATTTGCTGTTTCTTTCATGCGGAACGTGTTAGGTGGAGCACGGCTTTTTGAGACTAACGCGTTGTTTGAGGGGACCGCCAAGGAAAAAGGCTTTTACAGCGCCAAGCTTCTTGAGGAAACGGCGAGAACAGGTTCGGTTCAGAAAATCAGTGGCGTACCCAAGGACGTTAAACGGTTGTTTGTAACAGCATTGGACATTGAGCCAGTGTGGCATGTTAAGATGCAAGCGGCTTTCCAGAAAAACACTGATAACGCCGTTTCAAAAACGGTTAACTTGCCGAACGAGGCGAAGGTTGAGAATGTACGGGAGATTTACGATTTAGCTTGGCGACTTAAATGCAAGGGCGTAACGGTCTTCAGATATGGGAGCAAGCCTGAACAGGTTCTGTACGTAGGCGAAATCAAGACCAAAGAAGGGAAATTCGTTTCGGCACAGTCTGAATATGCAGGTGGCTGTCCAACAATAAATTGCCCGTTTCCAGCTTAGGGTGATGAGAAGATGGGTTGCATATACTTGTATTATGGAACAGGTGGAGGCAAAACCGCTAACGCTTTGGGATTAGCCTTGCGTTCGGTGGGTCACGGCAAAAGCGTTGTGATAATTCAGTTTTTCAAGTGGAGAAAAGACATCGGAGAATACATGATAAAAAGCAGGCTTGCGCCTAATTACGAGATTTACCAGTTCGGAAGAGAAGCATGGCTGGGGACAAAAGACAAAACAGAGGAGTTTGCTGGAGAAAATTTCGAAGTGGAAAGTATAAAAGAAAACGACAAAGACCTCGCAAAGCAAGCTTTGGAATTCGCATTGCAGATTATGCAAAAGAAGAAGCCGCACTTGCTTGTTCTGGACGAGGTTGCCTTAGCTGTGCATTGGAAACTTTTAGAAGTTAAAAAGGTTCTTGAGCTGCTCGACAAAGTGCCCGAAGAAACCACTGTGGTCATTACAGGACGCTACGCTCCACAAGAGCTGGTTGACAGAGCTGATTTCGTTAACATAGTTCAGGATGTTAAAATGCCGAAGCACTTCAAGCTGACCAAGGGAATCCAATACTGAGCCAAACGAACTCCAGTGCTCGGAAAAGGCCATACTTCTTTACACAAAGCAGTGAACATGGAGCTCAGCTGTTAGCGTGCCGTTTAGGGTTGGGAAGGTGATGGAGCACGCAACAGACTTCTCAATCTTTTTGGCCTTATCCTTACCGAGTGCCAATTTCTTTGGCTCGAAAATCTCGCCGTAAAGAAAAGAGAAAGGTTAAGCTTTGATTTTTACCGCGATTTGCTGCCCAAGTTCAAAGCATTTCTTCAGGTCCTCTCGCTCGGGAACGTACTTCACTTCTACGCTTGGTTCGTGAACTTCGAAGCCTGCTTTCCGCACGGTTTCAATCATGCTTTTGAGTGCGCCGCCCCCCCAGCCATAAGAGCCGAAGAAACCCCACAGTTTGCCTTTAGGCTTCAAACCCGTAGCGTAAGTGAGGAAGGAGCCAAGTGTGGGAAACATGCCGTTGTTAAGCGTCGGCGAACCCACAACCACGGCCTTAGCGTCTAGGATTTCGGTCATCGCCTCTGTCGGGTCTGAAGCACGCAGCTTCAACAGTTTAACATCTACGCCTTCACTTGTTGCGCCTTCGGCTATGGCGCGTGCCATCTTGTCGGTGCTACCCCACATCGTATCAAACACTATAACCACCTTGTTCTTGGAGACGCCCGCGCTCCAGTCCAAGTAAGCCTTGATTATCTTTGAGGGGTCCGACCGCCAGATTATTCCGTGGCTCGGCGCAATTATCGCAATAGGAATGCCCATTTGCACTATTTCTTGAATCTTGCGGGTTATAAGCGGCGCGAAAGGCATCAAAATGTTCGCATAATAGATTGCGGCTTCCTCCATCAAAACATGCTCGTCAACCTCATCGTCAAACCGCTGAGAGGTGGCGAGATGCTGGCCAAAAGCGTCGTTGGGCATGAGGATTTTGTCTTCAACCACATAGGTGAACATGCTGTCAGGCCAATGAAGCATAGGCGCTTCGACAAACCGTAGCGTTCTCTTTCCGAGCTTCAACTCGTCGCCTGTTTTCACCGTTTCAATACAAAAGTCAGCACCGTAGTGTTCAATTATTGCGTCTTTTCCCCGTTGCGAAGCAATGATAGTCGCGTTTTTCGCATACTTAATAATCACAGGCAGACTGCTTGAATGGTCCATTTCTACGTGGTTGACTATTATGTAGTCTATTTTCCCGGGGTCTGTGATTTCGCAGATGTTCCGGAGAAGCTCGTTGGAAAACGTGTGCTTCACAGTGTCTATGAGCGCCGTTTTCTCGTCTAAGATCAGATAAGCGTTGTAAGTGGTTCCTCTTCGGGTGGCATAGCCGTGAAAGTCTCTTATGTTCCAGTCGACAACTCCAACACAGTGGATGTTCTCTGTCAGCTTGGTTTGTGTCATTCCTTTACACATCCTATTCTTTTGAGGCAATTACGTTGTAGGTTGTCTCGACGCCAGCCTTTTCAAAGAGCTTGCCTACAGGACAATGCTCTAATGTTAATTCGAAAATTCTTTGGATTCTATCCTCTGGCACTTCGGCTTTTACTAGAATATCAAAACTAGCCTCGGTAATTGTACCTGCCTCATCTGATTTTACAGCATCCATTTTTACTTGTAAGTCTTTCAATGAAACTCTCATTTTCTTAGCCATTAAAGCAAAGATTGTTGCTATGCAGCCTGAATAGCTCATTACGCCGAGTTCGAGGGCTGTTGGTCCCTTATCGGTTCCAAGTTCTGGTGGCAAGTCAAGACATATACTGTGCGCTCTGCCATCGTCCACTGCTATTCTTAAGTCCTCAACTAGCTTTGCGGTAGAATGAAGTTTTTGTGTCAAATCTTCACCCTCCAAGAAAGGTGGTTTTTGCTCAATTTTTCTTTCATGTTTAAAACTCCTTATTTTTGACAAAAGACAATAATCCTCTGTTAAGACCCGTTTATATGAGTTTCTTTGCCGTGACTGGAGACAAGATTATAATAATCGACGCATGCACGAAATGTCAAAAAGAACTCGCAAGAATAATATGTGAGAAAACGAGTTATTGAATGAGCAGGCGAGATTTGTCGAGTTGTAATACTGAAGGGCCAAACCTTGTTGGAGGGTAAGAAGGAACGAATTTGATACCTGACGATCGGAGAGAGTTGCTCGCAAACGAGCTTAAAGAGAAACTGGGGAAGCCGGTGAAAATCGTAATGTTTACTCAAGAAATCGAGTGCAGGTTCTGCTCTGACACGAGAAAATTAGTCCAAGAGCTTGCAACTCTGAACGATAAGATCACGGTTGAAGTTTATGATTTTGTAGCTGACGCCCAAAAAGCTAAGGAATACCGAATCGACAAAATTCCTGCACTGGCGATTATCGGCAAAAAGGATTATGGCGTGAGGATTTACGGGATACCTTATGGGTATGAGCTTCAAACTTTGATAGAAGCCGTCATCAACGTCTCAAAAGGCAAAACAGACCTCTCAGATAAGACGAAGGCTATTCTTACTGAGGTTAAGGCGCCTGTGCACATTCAGGTTTTTGTCAGTTTAACTTGTCCTCACTGTCCTGTGGCTGCGGCGATTGCGCACAAGTTCACTGTTGAGAGCGACTTAGTGCGAGCTGATGTCATAGATGGAGGCGAGTTTCCGCAACTGGCGCAGAAGTACGCTGTTTATGGCGTCCCAAAAATAATTATTAACGAAAAAATCGAGTTCATGGGCGCATTCAATGAAGATTTGTTTGCGGAGCATGTGCTTCTCGCCGCGTTTTAGGAGCTATTAAGCATGAGCCAAACAAGCAATAAAGAAAGCGTGTCCTTAGTCTTCATTTACAGCAAAGACTTCATGGAACGCGTAATACGGAACCTAATTAATGACCCTTGTTTCTGCCAGTCTTGCGGACTATACTGCGACTCCTGTAAGTACAACGTTTACAGTTTTGTACGGAACGTTCGGGCAGCCATACAGTTGCCGAACCCGGCTGACCTGCCAGCCTTCGTTGATAATCCAGAAGAGTGCATGCCGAAGAAAATTCCCAAAGCCGACATTTGCTTAGCATCGGGATTACATAAAGACCTGTTGTTAGAGTTGCCCCAGCAAATAAAGAACGCGGGAATCAAAGCTTTAATCGCGCCTATAGAGGATTGGCAAGAGGTTCCCATGGGCATAAGGAAACAAATGGAAGAGAAATGCAAGGAACTCGGGCTTGAGTGCGCGTTTCCGAAGCCATTCTGCACGCTTGAACCTGAAAAGGACAAGCCTACCATCACAAGGTTCATAGAAGAAACAAAAGTGGGGCGCCCCCTACTAGAGATTTCAACCACGAAAATCGGCAAAGACGAAGTAATCGAGTACGTGGCTGTCATTCGCAGCGCTCCATGCGGCTCCACATGGTACATAGCCAGAAAACTCGCGGGTGTTTCCACCGAAAAAGAAGCCTTGTACGACGCGATTGCTAAAGCGCATCACAGTTACCCGTGCACAGCGACGATGGCTACAGACCCAGAAACGAAAGAACCCATCTTGCACATCGGCGGTTTCACCATACGCGAAGAAGTTAAAAAAGCCTTAGAAAAGGACAGAACTCGAAAATTAAAGGATAAAAACGCTGCTTGAGTGTTGAGCGGAGGCGCTCAGCGCGCGCGAAACTAATAGTGCGCAGAAGTGGCAGTGGATAAAACTTTTATATATGATGGTTTTGGATATGCATATATCGACTAATGGAACACGGTGCTGTAATGGAACCAAGCAAAAAACCGCTGAACGTCCTCATTAAACAGTTGCACGGGAACATTGAAGTCGTCCTCAAGAACGGCTGTGAATACAAGGGAAAGATGATTAAATGCGACGGCCACATGAACATACTTCTGGAAGGAGCAACTGAATGCAAGCAAGAGCAGCTGCTCACAAACTACGGTAACGTTCTACTACGCGGCAACAACATCCTCTACATAATTTTAGACGCGACTAAACACTAAAACGCAACCACTCTGCCTTTTCCAGTCACGCAAATGTATGCATCCTTAAATTGATTTTTACACTAAATCTGCTACTGAAAGACCAGAAATTCATCAGCTACTTCGGCAAATATGCTGACACAAACGTTTTAGACTTGAGAGCGCACGTTTTTCAAACCAATAGTGAGTGAATGAAATATCACTTGCTTACAGGAAAATATTCAATAAATACGTGTTTCTTACCTAATACTATAGTCTTGCACAAATAGTCAGAGCGATGAAAAAGGTGAATTTTGCAGGAGAAATCGCCACGTTTTTGCTAAAATTTTTATCTGTTATCCAGTGTATAAGCTCTTAATGGAGAGTTTTGGAATGAGCGATAAGGAATTGCGGGTGTCGAAAATTAAGGATGGCACTGTTATTGATCACATAAGTGGCGGATACGCCTTAGATGTTGTTAAAATCTTGGGAATAACAGGGCGCGAAAAGAGGGTGATGACCATTGCCATCAACGTTCCGAGCAAGCGTTTAAGGGTGAAGGACATCGTGAAAATTGAGGGGCGAGCGCTTAACTCACAGGAAGTTAACCGAATTGCATTGGTCGCGCCTCATGCTTCTATCAACATTATCCGTGATTATAATGTTGTGGAGAAGTTGGAGGTTAAGTTGCCGAGGGTCATTGAAGGTATTATAAAGTGTGTGAATCCTGCTTGCATAAGCAACAGCAACGAGCCTGTTACAGCTAGGTTCTATGTCGAGAGTGAGGAACCTCTGTGGTTGAAGTGCCATTATTGCGGCTATGTGTTGGAAAAAGCGGATGTGTTGCAGCAGCTGTAGGGTTGTTGTTATTCGGAATGGACAGCAAAGGTTATATCGTAATATAGCATATATTATTATTTTAGTTTCTTTCAAATATTGACTTATTGTATAACTGTAGAACACAAATACATAAGCTGAAAAATGATATATATGAAACTCATCCTCCTAGCCCCAATCTGGGTGTCTTTTGTAGGATACACCTTCCTGTATGTAACGTCAGCTAAGCGCAATGTGCCAATCACCTTTGATTACGCAAAAACGTGATGGGAAATCCACAAGAAAGAAACCAAATGCACCGGTCGCAAATGGCGTCTCATTTCACGCGCGCGCTTTTTTTCTCTACCAAAATTTTGGTGATTTTCGATTTGGATAAGTACAATTATGGTGCTGGTCGTTTTTGGGCGTATTGGTATCTGCGCGGTTTTCCTTCGCGGGTGAGTATACCGTCTTTCACCAAGTCAATTAGGGCGTGGGCTACGGCGGTGCGGTCGTAGTGAAAACCTTTTCTTGCCATTTCGCTGTGGACTTCACTTAGCCCTCTTGGCTGGGCGAACCAGTTTTCTTCCCAGAGTTTTTGGATTACGCCTTTGCATGTTTCGGCTCTGGCTGGTGGCGCGGTTCTTTCGATGAGGCGTGTGTCTTTGAGTTTTTCTGTTACAGTGGAGAGTATCTTGCTCACGGCGGATTGCAGCTGGTCTTCTTGGCTTTCTATTTCGAATTCTATGTCGCCTATTTTAATTTTTACTCGTATGGGTGGTTTTTGCGGTTTTTCTGTCAAGTTGTCACCTGTTGTTTATTGTATTGTACAAGATGCGCATGCACAACACTTAAATATTTCCGTTGTTGCTTATTGGCTATTGGTGAATCTTGGTGATTGAACAATACACTATAACAACAACCCCGAAATATAATTTTCCACAGCCCACTGTCGACACAACATTACCCCAACGCTTCTTAGAACAAAGCCTCCACTCCCTAAAACAAGTGCAACGCCAACCTTTTCAACTAAATCAACAAAACTTACAACAATTCCACATCTTAGAGCAGCACCCATCAAACCTACAGCTCAAACGCACACCAATCGCTTTAAAACCAAACCACCAAAAAACAATAATCGCCGCAGTCGATACCTCAACCATAAAGATCGGCGAAACAAGCACAGGCATCATAATTGCCATCCGAGGCGCAACCACGTGGAAACAAAACCGAAACTACCGTTACACGCGTCTTGGACCATTCATATTCCACATCACAGAAGAAAACAAAGGCGAAGTCTACAACACGCTGGAAAGAGCTTATTTTATCGCTCGTTACTCCAGCAGTCGCCACGCTATACCGCAACTCATGCAGATGCCCACCCGCCTCGCAAGCCTCCTCGAACGATGGTTACAAACGATGCTGGCAAAAACAGTAAATCAAGGACTAATCCTGTTCGACGGATCATTAACTACAGGAACCTTCGACACTCCAGTGCACCGCATGAGAGAAATCCTCAGCCTGGCAAGAGGAAATAGAAGCACGGTGCTTGCGTTTTCCAAGATGACCAGCCTCCGCGTCAATGGCTACCTCATAACTGAACAGCTGCCCAACCATGAGCCGCCATACCTTCTGGAAACCACAGGTTTACGATTCA
>Ga0209636_10001144_pt1 | contig 26663 bp, 19 predicted proteins | sample DeeMarSWOR152_54_FD_187464 | JGI IMG/M metagenome (GOLD analysis project Ga0209636, IMG submission 187464) | Marine sediment microbial communities from White Oak River estuary, North Carolina - WOR-1-52-54 (SPAdes) (version 2) | ecosystem: Environmental > Aquatic > Marine > Intertidal zone >...
GATGTGGGAAAGGCATCTACGCCCCCGGCATGACAGGGAAGACATATGAGAAACTCATCGAAACCGCCAGCAGGTTTCTTTCTCACGGCATGGGTTGTGTGCTCGACGCCACTTTCTCGGAGAGAAGATGGAGAGAGCGTGCGAGTGGGCTCGCGCGCAGTCGAAAAGTACCGTTCGTCTCCGTGTATTGCGACTGTCCTCAGCCGATCGTGTTCGACAGAATTGTGAAGAGAATGGAGGATGGGGATCCCTCGGACGCGCTGAAGGAGACCTATCAGAGAATGAAAGGTGTGTTCGAACCCGCGGAAGCGGAGAGTATAGTGTTTGATAGTTCACAGAGTTCACGCGGAGCGGTCTCTGGGCTCGTCAGAGAAATCAGAAGGCGTTCCTTGTGAGGTGCGCCGCATGGACAATATGCTTCGATGGTTTGCCCTTCGGTCGATACCACAGGTTCTCTTCTCAATGTCTGGTGAACACGAGCTCTGGCTATTGGCACACCAGGTAGCGTCGGAGGTTCGGACGTTCCCGTTCTTGTGGCTGTAGTGCTCCTGACGCAGGGAGTTCTCAGCGGGTCAAAACCCTGTCTGTTCGTTTCTTGACCCCTACTGCCTGTCTTGTAGAATAGGATCGTGGACCGTTTTGTCATAAAGGGAGGAACTTCGCTTTCGGGTAGAGTCACAATCAGCGGAGCCAAGAACGCGACTCTGCCGATAATGGCGGCGTCCCTGCTGGCTGAAGGAGAGACCACGATCGAGAACATTCCTGACGTGGTTGATGTGAGAACGATGGGTGAATTGCTGGCACTTCTCGGTGCGAAGGTTCGATTCGATACGCACTCTGTTGCCGTGGATGCGTCTGGTGAGATCGGTGTGGAGGCACCCTATGACGTGGTGAAACGCATGAGGGCCTCCTACTACGTCCTGGGTCCGCTCATCGCGCGATTCAAGAGAGCGAGAGTATCTGTACCTGGAGGATGCGCGATAGGTGCGAGACCGGTTGATCTTCACCTGAAAGGAATGAAGGAACTCGGGTGTGACGTGAGGATAGTGCATGGGTACATAGACGCGAAAACGTCTGGTCTCACCGGAACACATATGCTCCTCTCCGGGCCGAAAGGTCCGAGTGTTGGGGCGACCATCAACGTAATGCTCGCATCGAGCCTGGCAAAGGGGGAGACGATAATCGAAGGCGCTGCCTGCGAACCCGAGGTCGTCGACTGTGCTGATTTTCTCGCCTGCATGGGTGCCCGCATTGAAGGCGCGGGAACTTCGATCATAAGCGTAAGGGGAGTCAAGCGTCTGAAAGGTGTCAAGTACAGGATAATCCCGGACAGAATTGAAGCGGGCACGTTTGCGTGTGCCGCTGCGATCACGAAGGGAGAGGTCGAGATCGCTGGCTGCATACCGGATCACGTTGGTGCCGTGATTGAACGGTTGCGTGAGGCGGGAGTGAAGCTTGAGGTGGGCAAAAAACGACTGTTCGTGCGGAGCTCGGAGAAACTCCGTCCGGTGAATGTGACAATAGCTTGCTACCCCGGCTTTCCAACGGACATGCAGGCCCAGATGATGGCACTCATGTCTGTAGTATCCGGCACCTCAGTCATCACCGAGACGATATTTGAGAACCGATTCATGCACGTTCCAGAGCTGACGAGAATGGGCGCTCAAATCAGGATTGATGGAAACCATGCCATCGTCACAGGTGTGAAGAAGTTGACCGGGGCGCCAGTAATGGCTTCGGACCTGAGGGCATCTGCTGCACTGGTGCTGGCCGGTCTCGTCGCTGGTGGCGAGACTCATGTGTCGAGGGTGTACCACCTTGATAGGGGATATGAGTCGTTTGACGAGAAGATGAGAGGCCTAGGGGCTCGGATAGAGAGGATTGCAGATGAAGCGTAGGAAACTGACAAGAAAGGTAATGGTAGGAAACGTCCCTGTCGGCGGAGGCGCACCTATTGCTGTCCAGTCGATGACAAAGACTCAGACAAAGAACGTGGTGAGTACAGTAGAGCAGATTAGGGCATTACAGAAGGCAGGCTGTGACATTGTGAGAGTCGCGGTTCCGGATGAGGAATCTGCCAGATCCCTGAAATCCATCAAGGAGGCGATTTCGATTCCTCTGGTTGCTGACATACACTTCAACACAGAACTCGGTATCGAGTCGATACGACAGGGAGCGGACAAGATACGAATCAATCCTGGTACGGTACCCAGGAGGGGGTTAGAACGACTTATAGGCTACGCGACCCAGAGAGCTGTTCCGTTCCGGATCGGGATAAATGCTGGTTCTTTGGAGAAATCACTTCTCAGGAAGTACAAGAGGCCCACACCGGAGGCCATGGTTGAGAGTGCTCTTTCGGCTGCAGAGTTTTTCGAGAAGAAGGGTTGTTCCGGCCTCGTCATTTCAGTGAAATCATCTGATATCGGCATGACTGTTGAGGCATACAGGATGCTCTCTCGGAGAACCGATTATCCTTTGCACCTGGGTATTACCGAAGCCGGGATGCCACCTGAGGGAATTGTGAGGTCCAGTGTTGGTCTCGGCATCCTGCTTTCGGAGGGAATAGGTGATACCATACGCGTATCTCTGACCGCCTCCCCGGTAGAGGAGGTGCTCGTCGCTGAAGAAATCCTGAAATCACTGTCTCTTCGACAGGGACTTACACTCTACAGTTGCCCGATGTGCGCACGATGTGAGATAGACCTGGGATCCATCGTCCGGAAAGTCAGAGAGAAAATCGGCAATTCCGCAAAACCGGTGAAGGTCGCGATAATGGGTTGTGCAGTGAACGGTCCTGGTGAGGCGAGAGAAGCGGACCTCGGAATTGCTGGTGGCAAAGGGACTGCACTTCTTTTCAGAAAGGGAAAAATCCTCCGTCGGGTGTCTGAGAAGCATGCAGTGAAGGCACTCTTAGACGAACTGAAATCCCTCTAAACAGCTACTCTTCAAGAACACAAATAGCGACAGCCAACTGCGCCGTGTGTGAAAGCGAGATATGAAGCTTCCCTGCCACAAGTTCTTGCACCTTGCCATAGAGCCGAACCTCTGGTCGAGAATGCTCATCGTCAATGATCTCCATGTCCTGCCACCGAATGCCCTCGGATTTTCCAGTGCCCAGCGCCTTCAAGATCGCTTCCTTTGCAGCAAATCGTGCCCCATACGACTGATACGGATCAGCCCTGCTATCACAGAACTCTCGTTCGCTGACGGTGAAGACGCGAGTGAGAAACCTTTCACCGAATCTCTCTATTGTGGCCTTGATTCTTGATGTCTCAACTATGTCTATTCCTACCTTCACTGTTCTCTCTGTCCACGATGTCGAGAAGCTCCATTACATCTTCTATTTCGTAATCAGCTCCAGAGTGGATTGTACCAAAGAGATCCCCGTACTTCGCAAACACCGTCTTCATTCCGATCTCACGTCCTCCCACGACATCTCTCTCAGCCCAGTCTCCCACCATCACGGCCTGTTCGGGCTGGACGCCGAGCAGAGAAAGAGCTTTGCTGAAAGGAACGGCAGAAGGCTTCCGCTCTCCTGTATCGTCGAATGCCACAACTGCATGAAATATGTGGTGAAGATTCAATTCACACAGTCTCAACCACACTTGCTTTCTTGGTGCATCTGAGACCACTGCTAATTTCAGTCCTCTCTTCGCAAGCTCTATCAAAGTGAGATTCACATGAGGATATAGGACCATGCTGGCGAGTTTCGCTTTCCGGTACCCGACCACTCCTGCGGCATGTACCCTATAATCTATCTCTTTGAACTCCTGGAGAAGGAATTTGTCGAAGACCGTCTGGTCTTCTATTCCTTCCTTGTCGTAGATACTGAAGATCCTGTTTCTGGCTAGTTCTCGATCCATTTTCAGTCCTGCGTCTATCATGGCATCTACCGCTGCATTGACCGCGGTCTCCTTCATCCTCATGAAGTCGACCAGCGTGTTGTCCAGATCGAACACCACGGCTTTGATCATGTTAGAAATCGCTGCCCAGAGAGAAGTGCACGTAGGTCTTGCGGGATATCTCGCGAAGATCGGTGTGCTTGGCAAAATCGAGCTTTATTATGAAAAAAGATATGGGAAACCTGATTCCTGCTCCGAATCCCAGTTTGAGGTCTCTCAGCACGAGTCCACGATCCCCGTCCTCGGTCAACACCAATTCTCCCGGTGAGTCAGAAGTTGCGGCAAGGTCCATGAAGAGCACACCTCTCAAACTCCTTATCTGGATCGGCAGAGGAAATGCCATGTCAAACCGATCGACAAACGGGCATCTCAGTTCCATATTGATAAAGCCTATGTAATGGCCCGATAGAGAGTAATCCTCATATCCTCTCACGCTTTCGCTCCCACCTATCCAGAACGGTTCTGCATCCCTTCCCTTGGTAGCAGCACATACCAGTCGTGTAGCGAAGGAGTAGCGGTCAGAAAGCTTCCAGTACCTGCGCATGTCCGCGACAGCTGCTTGGAAACGGAGCGCGCTGGGGGATACTCCGATGGATTTCCCGTACGTGATGTTGGCTCTGAGCCCATCAACTGGGCCAGTCATCCCGAACATCGTGTTATCGTATACTGCGGATAGATATGGAATGACCACGAGCCTTCTCTCCTCGCCTGTAACGTACCACATGCCGTAGTAATACTCGTAGAGCGTGCGTTCCCGGAGGTATGTGTCAAGCTGTAGATCTATCCTCCTGAATCTGTCGAGAGGGTAACTCACAAGACAGGCTCCGCCGTACTCTCTCTCGGAGATGACGTCTGAGTCGTCGTCACTAAGAAGGTAGTAGTACTTCTGCTGGAATACGGAGAATCCGAGATCTACTCTTCTCGGGAGGTACAGATATGCGAGAAGGAAATTGGATTCTTCGATGTTCTGAATGAGGTCAGAGACGAGATAGATTTGGTGATTTCCAAGGATGTCCGAGACTGCGATCTGCGTCTGCCCTGAAAACCCGTAGGCCGAGCTGTAGCTCACTCCTCCAATCATGTAATCCGGGGTGAATCTGAGACCGTACCTCTTTACTTCTCTCTCTGTTGCCTCCAGATCGAGTGGCTCCTCCTCCGCAGACTCGAGTTCCAAGGAGACCAGCTCAGGAGCCATCTCCAAGGGTTCTCTGAGAATATAGAGATCCCACCCAACGTTCTTGAAACCAGCGAAGACAAGCCGATCCGAAACCCAATCAACTGACGTAATCCCGGTGAGTGCGTCGGTCAGTTGAGCGTACTTCTTCTCTTCGACATCGAGAAGGTATAGGTTTGGAATTCCATTCAGATCTGAAACGAATGCGACGAATTCACCATCCTCGCTCCATGTCGGTGAAGCGACGACATCGGACCTGAAGCTGACTTGATTCACTCCAGATCCATCTCGTTTCATCGTGAAGATAGCGTACTTGCCTGCCAGTTCTCCTCTGTCAGAGCTGAATGCGATCAGCTCACCGGTAGGGTCCCATGACGGGTCCCTCTCATCGTAGTTGTCATTGGTCAGTCTCTTGAGTTTGGCCGTCTCAAGATCGTAGAGATAGAGATCTGAGGCTCCGTTGCTGAATCCCACAAAGCAAATCTCCTCCCGTCGAGGTGACCAGTGTGGCGAGTACACACCGTCCAGATCGAACTCCAATCTATCAATCAGCCTGCCACTGTTGACGTCCATTGTGTATATCATGTCCTTACCCTTTGACTTCGCAACGAAGGCCACGGTGTTGCCATCACCTGACCAGCCAATACCTCCCCTCTGAATGTGAATCGATTCGAAGCCGCTGGAGCGCTCACCTTTGACGAGATGTTTGAGCAGCGTGCCATCAAGTGCTGATATCACGTACAGATCTGAATATCCACTTCTGTCAGATATGTATGCAATTCTATTGCCGTCCGGAGAAAGAGCCGGAGACACATTCAGAATGGAACCTTCCCGTGAATGGTCTGTTAGTGCGCTCCCATATTCTTCAAGGGGACTCTTCTGTCCCACGAGAGGCCAATACCTCAATTTGACCCACTTCTGCCACTCGTGGTCGAATTCAGCCGAAGTGAGACCAAATGTCTCCTGTAATGCCTTTCCCATACTTCTCTGCGTTCTTAGTTGGTGGAACAGCTCGAACACTTTCTTTCGGCCATACCTTTCCGTGACAAACCTCAAGATCGACTCACCCTCCACATACACGAGATACGAGCCGGATAGGTATTCAAGTTGGTCAATGGGGATAAGCTTTTCGGAAATGGTAAGGTCTCTTAAGATCATATCCGATTCGGCATCCCATTCCTTGCTTTCGAATTGCGCCAGTCCCTCAGCAAACCACAAGGGAAATTGAATCTGATATACCCGTGCGATGAGTGCGCCTGGTCCCCTTCCGTAGAGAATGTCGAACTGGAATGCGTGTGTCAGCTCGTGGGTAGTCACTCTCTCGAGATCGCCATAGGAGCCTGTAAATGGGACTACCACCCGATTCTTGAAGATCTCAGTGAATCCTCCGACAGACTCCTCTATCAGATCCGGGATGACGTTCGTCTGCTCGAAGTCGTTATGGGAGTTGTAGACGATTATCGGCACGATCTTCGAGAGCGGAAGGTCGAAATCTGCCTCCAGTTTCTCATATGCCGACTCAGCTACTTCCGAGATATAACGAGCTAAGTGATCCTCTCCCTCATAGAAATAGACTTCGAAGTGCTCCGTCTTCATGACGCTCCATCGGAAGTCCTTGTATTGGACCTTGTTCTTACCGAAAAGCTGAGGGTGAGCCAGAGAAGAGACGAAGACCAGACAAGCCAAAAGGGTCTGTAATCTGTTCATATCACCTTCCCTAAAACAAAACCGAGTATTATACCTATGAAGAAGGTGGACGCGAGGACATTCGCTCGTATTATGTCTCTCCCGTACCCTCTTCTGATTGCGAAGTAAGTCATGATGAAGGTAACGCCCTTTATGATGAAGAGAACTGGCCAGGTGAGCACACTCACGACTACTGGACCGAAAACCGGGATAGCCCCGACGAGCGAGAGGACGAAGGCGAAAGCTTGGGTGAACAGTCCTCCCACCAGGATCACCGCGGCAAGTAGCTCTCTGTTGAGGTCCAACCCCCAACCTACCACAATAAACGCTGCGATAATGACCCAGACGATAAGGTTTCTTCTATGAGGGTAGAAAAAAGTTCTCCACATAGCAGCTCCTTTTGCCGATATTATCCAAAGAAAACGAGCGGATGTCAATTTCAAAGCGCACTTAGGTAGCATATAATGGATTGTGTAAATCTGACAGAAAAAGAGAGGGGGTGTATCCTTCCCCAAAAAATGAGAAGCGTATCTCATGAAAGGAGGGACACACCCATGAGTTGTAAATACTTGTACTTTACAGAGAAAGATTTACAGCAAAGATGGAATGAAGTCAAGTCAGAAGAGGAGTTTTGGAGTCAGGTGACCTTCAGGATGAAGAAGATGACCAAGATGCTTCTAGAGGCTACTTTGAGGGAAGAGAGGGAGGCATACGTGAATGCGGGGAGGTATGAACGCACGGAGGGGAGAACTGATCACAGGAATGGGACCTATGAGAGAGACCTTCTCACGACGCTGGGATGGATCACTGATATCAGAGTGCCCCGGTGCAGGAGGAGAGGATTCAGATCGAAGATCATCCAGAGGTACACGCGGAAACAGGAGAAGGTGACCGAGGCATTGAAGGAGATGTGTGTGGTAGCGGTCAGTCGTAAGCGACCGTGTCACTTGCGGACGAAATCTGCAAGTTCCCTCCAGTACGACTGACTCCAGTATCTACGAGCGGCGCCGGAGGTTGACGGCAAGACAAATACCACAGTTGACCCTATCAGTTCAGGCTGACGGCCATAGTTGACAGAACGGCCGTAGAATTCTCGTGCAGCTCGTTTCCCATTGAAAGCCAAAACCTTAGGCGCGGACTTCTTTATCTCAGAGCGGAAGCTCTTGAGGTCGAAGGCTAGTCTCGGGATACCGCCGTCGGTGCCAAAGTGAGTCTTTGCGAGATCTGTCAGCCCAATACCATATTCGGGCAGGATATGAAATTCCTGTGGATTAAGTTTACGAGGGGTCAGGCCGATCTTAAACAGCACCTCCCAGAATTGGTTGCCTCGCTGAGCATAATAAGCACCCGTCCGTGCAGACTTGGTCCCTACGGCGGTGCCACAGAACACGACCTTTAGGTTTGGCCCTAGGATATCTGCTAAAATGGGCATAACTCCCTCCTGTTTTTTTTGTGACAGATTGGTCCTACCCTTCGCCGAACTTCATGCTAGCACGCCATGGCCTTCATCTCATTCCTGGAAGTGGGGGTTTCCCCTAAATCCATTTTCGTGTATATTTCGAGTAGTTATATTCGTCTATGAGTTTGACAAGTGTTTTGTTTGACTGAATGCCGTAATCTTTGACTTTGCCCGCAATGGTTCTTGTAATTTTGCAGAAGGAAACGTATTTGTGAGCAGGTCTCCTGTGATAGTAGCACCGGTAAGCTCGGGCAATCTTATCGTCCCACAGAGGGAAAAACTTGGGGGCCAAAAGGTGCAAAGCTTTCGCTACTGCCACAGGACTTTTCCTCCCACGCATCTGACCTACGTCAATTTGCAGAGCTTCAAGAAATTCGTTGAACAAATACTTTATGTCATCTTCATCAGATACTGACAAGCTAAAAACGTTCCTACTTCTGAAGCTTTCAATCTTCGGGAGATTGTCACTAATGCACTTTTCAAGTCTGTCGAAATCAAAGATCCCATACCTGTAAAATGCCTGATTCCATGTTAATAGCAATACACCCAAACTATCTGCCATATCTGAGGGTCTACCCCAGAAGTGAGAAACAAGGAATGTTGCCACTTTGTACATAGAATCGCGTTTTTCATGTTTTTCGAACTCCCTACAGCCTCTGCAAAATTCCCAACGGTTTGGAATGTTCATATTCTCTGCTGTATCCATTGATCTATTCAGAATTCGACTAGGTCATTCCTTTCCACATGATTCCAGACAAGAGCTGCACTGAAAAACAGACTATGCGAACCATCCTGTGTGTATCCCATCCTTCGCTGAACTCTGCATCAATGGGCAAACCCCCACCCCATCTGCCAAAGAAGGGATGAACGCAGCCAGAAGTGGTTTGGTTCCGGACCGCGCCCTTCTGGAAGCTCACCGCAACAGAACCATCTTCTTCACACTGGTGAACTCACCGGCAGTCAGCTTGTAGAAGTAGACACCGGCAGAGACATGTCCACCGCGGTCAGCAGTCCCGTCCCAATGTGCAGTGTAGCGGCCAGGTTGCTTTTCCTCGCTCACGAGTGTCCTCACCAAACGCCCGCTCGAATCGTAGATTTCAAGAGTAACTTGAGAGCTCTTCGGAATGCTATAGGCTATCGTTGCCTCTGTGGTGAACGGATTTGGCTGACTGCTCAGGTCGAAGTCGTGAGGCGAGAGAACTGTGAAGGAGGACATCGCTCCACCCCCGCATCCCGCATCAAGTATGGTCCCAGTGGTATCCACGAGCTCCACATAGTCAAGCCTGAGAGCTTCCCTAACATCCACATCGTCCGTCATTAGTTCGAAGATCATAGTGGCTATCTGATATTCACCGGGCGCCAGGACGAGATCCATCGTCCAGCTTGCCAGAGCTCCAGCCTTTACCCGTTGTCCTTTGTCAGTACAAAAACCGAAGAAATCGAACCTCTCTGTGACCAATCCGGTATTATCCACGTCCTCAGCACTCAACAAGCGCGGGTCGTAGCCGACTTCCCAGCTAAAGGAATGGAGCGTCTTCACGTTATCCAGGTATACAGGTATGCTCAGTCTCCTCCCATCCAACGCAGGCTCTCCTAACCACAGACTTCCTCCACAGTCGGAGGTCCCTGAGGCTGATGCACCTTTTGCCTCGCAAGGCTCGTACGAAGCGCAACCTATACCGTCCATGGTCGGATCGTATCCACAGTCAGGAAATGGTTCAGGCGGAGGCGGGCCTTGTTCGAAACAATAAGATTTGATGTACAGAGCGTCGGCATAAGCAACGACCCCATCATCGTTCGCATCCCCCGCATCCATGCACGACGGTGGCGGACCGCCCCGGTATATGTAGGAGACGAGGAAGGTGGCATCCGCGATAGTGATTCGTCCATCTGAATTCGCATCGCCTCGCATGAACTCACCGATGTAATATGCGTCGCTCCAAGTCCCCCAGTTTTCAGACCTATCCATAGCCCTCACCTGAAGCTCGATGTACCCGCCAGAGAACGCCGCTGGGAATCGGTCGAAGCAGCGCACCAGTGGAGCATCGTTAGCCATATTCTCGTTTTTCGTGGCTATGTATAGGTACTTCACCCAGTATCCGCCCAGCGTTGGGTCGCTTACGGGACTCCAGTCCATGTCAATGTAGCCTTCCGATTCATCATATGTCGCGCGTACCCCGGAAACCTTCGGTGGACTCAAGTCGTCTAACGAAACTCCAGTACCAGTGGCAGCGGAAGAAACCGCGCATCCGTTGTAGGACCTGACTTCATAATACGTCGTGTAGCCTGGAAGCGCAAGATCGTCAATATACTCGAACTCTCCAGTCTTTCCTGTTACAGTACGTCCTATGTAGTGGAGTTCATCTGGAGCTCCTGGATTTGGTCTCCGATAGACGTAGTATGTGTCTACCCCTGACACGAGATTCCAGTTCAAGCCCAGCTTCCAGCCCTGATCGCCGCCGATTTCACTGATTGTGAAGCCACCAGGTCTGGACGGTATGGGCGGATCCGGTCGGCCGGTGGGGATCCCGTCATCAGGGGGCACACGGGTAATTCCATAACTCATCACCACGGTGTACCAGTAGGGCTGCTCGAAATCCACTGAGTTGTCATCCCAGGACAGATTGAAGAAGTGATATCCGGGGGAACTGTAAGTTTTGGTATGCTTGAGCGTGAATGGACCCACCGAAGTCAGGCCTCTGTATACGTAGAAGTAGTATGTACCTGCAGCACCGCAACTCCCACTCCAGTTCACGGTGACTTTACGATATCCACCGGTGGCTTCTATGGAGGTAATCTCGTCTTCGATTGTGACGTCATTCGGATAGTGCCAGAGGATAGCAGAGTTCGTTCCCGCAACGAAATCGCAGATCGAGGTTGAGCCGAGCAAATCATAGCCCTTGCCATAGTCTTTCCAGTTATAGTAGTGGGTGATATCTATGAACATTTCGGAACTGCCAGCTGCTAGGAACGGATAGGAACTGAGCCATCCGGTATAGAACCATTGGTCATCTGATTCAAACGGCTCGGTGGACCAACTCGCTCCTCCGTCCGTGGTATGCCCGATCAGACCCTGAGAGCACGTGACGTAGACTTCGTTGAAGTTTGCAGGATTGGGACCTGCGACACTGAAGTTTGTCAGATAACCCTCTATGGCTCCAGGATAGACTCTTGAGAAAGGATAGTAGCAGGTCCAATTGGTTCCGCCATCGGTAGTCTTCGCAACCACCCCGGAGTGGTCGCCGCATACCCAGGCTTTGGATCCGTCTACCGCCCATACGCTCAGAAACGCATTTGAGATCGAATCTTCGGCTTCCTCAACGAACCACGTGTACCAACTCTGACCACCGTTCCGAGTTGTCAATACGTACCCATCCGCACAAGCCACCCAGCCCTCTGAGCTGCTCGGGAAGTAAACGTCGTAGAGAGGAGCGGAGAATGTGTGATTGATCGTCCAATTTGAGCCTCCATTCGTCGTTTTCAGGATTATCCCTTGGAATTTGTTGGGTTGTGCATTCTTCTCACCGACGATCCAGCCCGTATTCTCACTGACAAAGTGCACACCGTTGAAATCGTACTGTCCATCCAGAAGTGTAGTCTCCTGCCATGGCTGACCTTCAGAAATTCTCTTCATCACCGTCCCATTCACACCGACCGCCCAGGCGAGATCCCGATTGGGATAGGGTGGCGAGGACACATCCCGCAACTCCGGTCCACCCGACTCGTAGTTTTCAAGAATCAGGTCACCGTACTGTACCTGACCATGAGCCATTCCTATCCCAATTACCGGTAGGATCAAGAAGAGTGTCAGCCTTTGCATTTCACACCTCCTTTTTGCTACTTTCAGACTGACGTTTGTTTAAATCATGCACCTCTCACCTCCCTTCACTTCATCAGGATCATCTTTCGGCTTGCGAAAGATTTCCCCTGCTGGAGCCGATAGTAGTATATCCCAGAAGATACCCTGTCACCTCGCTCGTCTCTTCCATCCCAGATCTCAACATACCTGCCTCTCTCTTGTCTCGTATTAACCAGAGTACGTACTGCCCTTCCAATGCAGTCATAGATCGTAAGAGTCGTGTGGCCATTCCAAGAGAGTGAGTACTGAATGGTCGTCGATTCTCCGAATGGATTGGGCACATTCTGGAGAAGACTGAAAGACGCGGTGGTGATGTCTCTGGGCCCGAAGAGATGTTCCTCATCGACAAGGTCCATCGCCCCAAGCCAATAGTGGTAGGTCGTAGCATCCTCGACTCCGTTATCCGTCCAGCGATAGTCAAAGGATCCAGGGGGGATGAGCGCCCCATTCCTTCTGTGTGTTGGCTCCGGACAAGCGCAGTCTTGACACCGATAGATGTTCCATCCAAGGAAATCAGGTTCTTGAGACGTATTCCACTCCACTACTACGTACCTTCCATCTCCATCGGTCACAGTAAATGATGAGATGAGCAGAGCCTGGGGAGAGGCCTGAACGGGACCATGGACCCGTGAGAGGCCAGTATTACCCAGTACTCTGAGCCAATAGTAGTAAGTCACACCATTCCTCACTTCTCTGTCTACAAACCTCGAGGACTCAGGGTAAATCGGCTCGTCGTTGAGCCTTATCCAGGTGAGGGTGTCCTGGTTCGTTGAGCGGAGTATCTCATAGCCCAGGGTCTTGGGGGTGGGTTCTGGGTTCCATCTCAGAACTACCAAGCTGTCCCCTGCGCGAGCTTTGAGACTCTCGACCTCTCCTATTCCCCATCCATACTTACATATCCAAACCGTCCATGGAGCTCCAACAACCGCATAGTTGGATATCAGTATTTCCCCGACGCCATCTCCATCGACATCGCCTGCATCCGCAACGTTCCAACCAGGCTCTCTCTCCGATCCCTCGCCTCTCATCCACGCATCAGGTATCGTATCTAATGGAGTCCCTCCGAGCCACAGGTATGCAGTTCCGCTTCCACCATACTCATGGGGTGCTCCGCCTAACACTCCGTCATACTCACCATCTATCTTTCCACTTCCGGATAGTCCCTTTCCTAAACCCGAGCTATCAGTCCTGCCAACCATCCAGACGTCCGGCACCCCATCCATCTCGGCACCCCCAAAGAGGATGTACAACTTTCCCGGACCAACCCAGGGAAAGCCCCACGGCCAATAAGCCGTACCTGCCACAACATCGGCATAGGGGTCCAGATTACCACCATAGGTGTGGGAGATCCCCATCCAGCCCAAAGTCTGATTCGGTCCCTCCCCATCCATCCACACATCGGCAATGTCGTCCATGGGATTTCCGCCATAGTAGACATAGATCCTTCCCTCTCCCCAAAAACTTGGTCCCCATGCGGGAGCGCCAACGAGCACGTCATCAAACCCATCCCCATTCACATCCTTTCCACCACCCACACTGTAACCAAATCCCTCATGGTCTCCGCCGTGACCTCCTTCCAGGACGACATCAGCTACGGTGTCTACCGCTGGTCCCCCAAAGTAGATGTAGACTCGTCCTCGCACTTCATTATATGCACCAGCTCCTACTCCGAAGTCATCATAGCCATCACCGTTCACGTCTCCCAGATAGGTAAGCGAATATCCGAAGTATGACTCAAGCGAAGGCCCCGCAAGCAACAGGTCGGGCACGGTATCCATTCCTTGTCCCCCAAAATAGACATAGACCGCTCCCCAGAACCGGTTGCTGTGCATGGCCCCCACCATGATGTCCGAATATCCATCCACATTGATGTCTCCACACGTGGACACTATTCCGAACAGATCGTCCGGAGTCTTCCCTGTGAATACCATGTCGGCCACGGTGTCCATAGGATTCCCACCGAAGAACAGATATGCTTTCCCTCTATACGGTTCTTCGAGACTTTCCGGCCTTGCACCGACAAGAACATCCTCGAATCCGTCTCCATTCACATCACCTGCACGGGAGATTGACCAGCCGAATACCATCATCTCCTCAAGGGGCATAGTCTTCCTCCATATTACTTCGAGTTTCTCAAGCGTCTGGCAAGGAGCCCAGCCATACATAAAAATCAAGAAGGCAACAATGAAGAGTTTGAACTTCAACATCCTACGAAGATGATCGTCAACATGACTTCCTTCCACGCAGCATCTGCCTCCAGGCTCCTTGTACCGTGTCAACACCAGACGACAAGAAGTGATGCCAGTCAACAAAAAGATTCCTGAAAGACAGAAGCTTCCCGCCGCGCTTGGTCGGAAATGAGGATTGCGTGCATGATTGCTCTGGTATCATCCTCCAGCAGTTTTTCGAGACTAAAAATAACATAACATAACCTCCCCGGGATGTCAACCTACCGATATCCCCCTTGTGGAAGAATCGATTCAAACTACCGTAGTTGATGAGTGTTGAGATGACAGTCGCACAACAGCAAAGCGCAAATCTTTCAAAGACTTCTCTTGAACAGCACTAGAGACGTTCTCAGCGATAGCATAACTCCATCTGAACCTCGGAAGATGAGAGTACAAACCTCCCACCTGCCGAGGTGCGTGTTCCCACTTGGAGCGGAGTTGGGGTCAAACCTTGAAATAACACTTAACTCTCGCGAACGGACTGGTGTCAGTTCGGTACAAGTGTATACAGAATAAGATATTACGTGAAGACTTTTCTGCCTTTCCTCGTGTGCCGATTACTCGTCACCAAGCTATCGCACTGTCAAGAAAAAAGACTTCTCATGCCTGCCTACCTGAGATCCAACTACAGGAACCGACATCCATTCCTCGTTGCAGAAAACATCCAGCAAACCCTGCATAGGAAGTACTGGCTGTGAACCGGGGCGACTTCATTTCATTTCCTCTGCCCCGAAAAAAGGGGGGCCAGAGAATCAATCCATACCCCTTCTTTCCACGAAATGGAGAAAACAGTTAAGTGTTATTTCAAGAGTGCTATAATGGAGTTGTGTGGGGAGGTATTGAGAAACATGCCTCCTTTCGTCTATTGTAGAATGGTAGAAACGAAAGGAGGCAACCAATGAACAGAGTAAGGATACATAGGAGAGGGAGGAGTGTCAACAGTAATGTGATGGTGGTAGGAGTAGATGTAGGGAAGGGGGTTCATGTGGCAGTGGGGCGGAGGCGTGATGGGAGTTTCACTTCTGCATTCAAGTTTATGAGTGATGCGCGAGGATTCCATGAGTTCTGGGGCTGGCTGTGTGAATGGAGGGAGAAGGTTCTGAAGGGATTCTGAGGTCATACGAAGGACAAGAAATAGGATCTCGTGGATGCTCTAATTACAGAGAGAAAACTCCCCCAGGGGGTGAGTACGTTCCTTGAAATCCTGCATCTGTGGGAGAAATCGAGCTCCTATGATGACGATTATTCCCCGGGAAGGATCACTCTCTATGACTCACCTCCGAATTTACACAAAACTATTGACTCTACCGCGCACTCAGGATATGTCATCTACCTTGCAGCCATCAAGAGAATGGCATTGCCAGGACATGGGCACCTAACCGAATTCTCAAATTGACACGGAACTACTCCATAAGTATATTTCATGGGTGCAAGGAGCGCATGATGATAGGCGTGCGGCAGTGGCCGTAGCTGTCTTATAGGTTCAACGGAGATATGATGCGCAAGCTGAAGATATTGATGGTGGCGAGTGAGGTGTTGCCGTATGCGAAAACAGGTGGGCTTGCAGATGTGGTGAGGTCCCTCTCCTCTGTCCTGGCGGAAAGAGGTCATCAGGCGACGATCGTACTGCCTTACTACAGAGAGGTGCAGAAGCGATTCCCGGAGATAGAACCTGTTGGAGTCAACGTGAGAATAGACATGTCAGGAAGGATGGAGATCGCGAAGGCATTGAGACACAGGGTCTCACACAACCTCACGGCCTATTTCGTCGCCAACGACAAGTACTACGACAGGGATGAACTGTACGGAGATGCCAGTGGGGACTACGAAGACAATGCGGAACGCTTCATCTTCTTCGACAGAGCTGTCGTGGCCATCTGCGAAGCGATGAACTACAGACCTGACATCGTGCACTGTCACGACTGGCACACCGGTCTTGTTACGCTGTACATAAAGGAAAATCGCCTCCAAAAGGATGGGTTCTGGAATGGTTCTGCTCTGGTCTTCACAATCCACAACATCGGCTATCAGGGGGTTTTTGGAGGCGACTCCCTGCACCTCACGGACCTTGATTCGAGTTATTTCAATCCTCAGGGAATCGAATTCTTCGGGAAGATCAATCTGATGAAGGCGGGCATACTCTACGCCGACAGGATCAACACCGTGAGCAAGAGATTTGCAGAGGAGATACAGACTGAAGAGCTTGGCTATGGACTCGATGGCGTGCTGAGAGAGAGAAGAAAGGCTCTCACTGGCATACTGAATGGAGTTGACTACTCGGAGTGGTCTCCGGAGACGGACAGGTATATCAAGAGGAACTATACAAAGCAAGACCTTTCCGGCAAAAGAGAATGCAAGAGAGAGCTGATCGAAATCTTCCGATTGGAGGCTGACCTGAATACGCCACTGATTGGATTTGTATCGAGAATGACTCGTCAGAAGGGGATCGACATCTTGATCGAAGCTATACCCCAGATCGTGAAGATGCACGCCGGGCTTGTCGTTTTAGGGAAAGGCGAGGAGACATACGTTGAAAAGATCGAGGAGATGGGCCGGACATTCCGTGGGAAGATAGGTGTGAAAATCGCATTCGACAATGCATTAGCTCACAAGATAGAGGCCGGATGCGACATCTTCCTCATGCCCTCGATGTACGAGCCCTGCGGACTCAATCAGATGTACAGTTTGAGATATGGAACAGTGCCAGTTGTGAGGGCGACGGGGGGACTGGACGATACCGTGAGGGAGTTCAGTACCCGTACTCTCGAGGGGAATGGATTCAGATTTCGCCCATACACGGCAAGGAGCATGTTGCACGCACTGAAGAAGACCATCGGCTTCTACCGCGATGCATTGATGTGGAGAAGGATCATGAAAAACGGGATGAAAGAGGATTTCTCCTGGGACTCATCTGCGAAGAGGTATGAGAGGCTTTACGCAGCAGCGTTGAAGGGAGTGAGATAAGCCATGAGAAAGAGGGATATCCTTCTGATCATCATTCCGCTTGCCATGCTCTTCTACTTCTTTGTGAGCATCTACTTCATTACGAAGATTCCGGTCTATGCCAGGTTTTCACTCTGGTGGAAATTGTCTCTCGGCACGGTTATCTGCTGGCTGCTTATCATGACCTACATTGTGATTAGAGAACTGATCATCCCTGCGAGGAAGATAAGGGATTACATGAAAGACAAAATAGAATTCAAGGGACACTCAGTCCTGCCAATACTCAGGACACTGGTCGAAGAAATCGAAAAAGCGAAGACCGAGGGGTTGGAGAAGAGAAAGGCGCTGAAGGAGGTTGATTACCTCAGGAAACTCAGTGAGAACATAATATTCAATTTCCCCAATTACCTGTTCATTCTGGATTCGGATAGAAAGATCCTGTTTGTCGATAAGAATTCAATCGACTGGCTCGGTAGGGAAGTCGTCGAGATAATAGGCAATGCTGTAGATGAAGTGCTTCCCGAGCAAATCCTGCGAGAGAGCGGTTTTGAACGAATGTGGAATGAGGTGAATAGTGAGAAAGTCGCCAAATTCAAACTTGACGTACGAAGTCATTCCATGGGACGACTTGACAGGGTATACAATGTCCACTTGAGTCCCATTTTCGTGAACGAGAGAACTCTCTTCTCTCTGATGATTGACGACATCACATCTGTGCGTAAGAAGGAGATTCAGATTTCGCATATCAAGCACGTCTCCGAGTTTCTTCGCGCTACACCCGAACTGGACCTGGATAGGTTTCTGTTCGCAATCTTCACCGCGATTACATCGGGAAGTGGAGCAGGGTTCAATAGAGCATTCATGCTGCTGGCAGATGACGAGGAGAAGGAGTTCAGAGGGAGGTTGGGGGTCGGCCCAAGGTCCAGAGAGGAGGCATACAGGATATGGAGAGAGATTTCTGAGCACAAGAAGAGAATAGACGACTTGCTTCTTGAGTATGATAGGTATGAGCGGAAAGAAGACCTTCTCCTGTACGATTATGCCCAGGCACTGCGCATTCCCTATGAAAAGGAATCGCACATAGTGGTACAGGCTGCACAAGGGAGAAGTACGCTGGTAGTGAACGATGCGGGGACGGACGAAAGAGTGGATGAAGAGTTCGTGCATATCTACCAGGCCGATTCTTTTGTGGTCGTCCCGGTGATCGTGAAGAATAAGGTCTTTGGCGTGATTCTCGCGGACAACGTCTACTCGGGGGACCCAATAGGCCAGGAGAGCATAGAGTTGATAAACATCTTTGCGATGCTCTGTGGATTGATCATAGAGAACACTCAGACGTATCGAGAGCTCCAAGAGAAGATGGGAGAACTGAGGAGAGCGTACCGCGACCTCCGGAGCATTCATGATGAGCTTCTCAAGAAGGAGCGATTCGCCATGGTGGGGGAGATGGCGGCAACCATCTCGCACGAAATAAGGAATCCTCTCGCTACGATAGGTGGGTTTGCCAGAGCCATACAGAAAAGCCCTCTGGATGTCAACTCGGCAAAGGAGAGTGTTGGCATAATCGTGGACGAAGTGGAAAGATTGGAGGGTATCCTGGCAAACATCATGGATTTCGCCAGACCGCTCTCCCCCGCGCTGAAGAACGAAGACCTGAACGCGACAATCACTGAGACTCTCCGAATCTTCAAAAGGACTCTGAAAGAGAAGAAGATCAGACTGAGGAAGCAGCTGGAGAGACATTTGCCCACGGTACCTCTGGACAGACGACAGATCAAACAGGTGTTGATAAATATGATGAAGAACGCAATCGAGGCGGTGGAAGAGAAAGGGACAATCACCGTATCCTCTCGTCAGGAAGATAACTCTGTGGTCGTGTCCGTCTCGGACACGGGCGTAGGCATGGATGAATATACAAGAGAACACATCTTCGATCCCTTCTTCAGTGCTAAGGAAGGTGGAGTGGGTCTGGGTCTCTGGGTGTGTAAGAGAATCATTGAAGACCATGGCGGTAGGATTGAAGTGACGAGCAGCCCGTTAGAAGGTGCGAAGTTTGAAATCTCGATCCCATTGAAGAAAGAGGAAGGAGGTGCACGGACATGTCGAAGATCTTGATCGTGGAAGACGACAAACATCAGCGAATTCTCTATAAGCGAGAGCTTGAAGATGAAGGGTATGAAGTTGAGCTTGCATCAGACGGGGAAGAAGCAGTTCGGAAAATAGAAAAGGAGCACTTTGACCTGGTGATTCTGGATATTCGGATGCCGAAGATGGATGGTATGGAAGCGTTGGCGAAAATTCTCGACAAGAGAAGAGATATTCTCTCGATAATCCATACGGCGTACTCGAGCTACAAGAACAGCTTCATGAGCTGGGCTGCCGATGCATACATAGTGAAATCATCGGATCTCGAAGAACTGAAATGCGCAGTCAAGGAATTGCTGGGAAAAAAAGAATGAACGACAAGGAACTTCTGAAGGATACACTTGCGATTGTCTTAGCAGGAGGCAAAGGCGAGAGACTCTATCCTCTTACACGGGATAGGGCGAAACCCGCAGTCCCATTCGGCGGCATGTACCGGATTATCGATTTTACCCTGAGCAATTGTCTCAATTCCGGTTTGAGGAAGATCGTGGTTCTCACGCAGTACAAGTCGATCTCCCTTGGGCGGCATCTGAACCTGGCGTGGAACATCTTCAACTACCAGCTGGGAGAATTCATCATCTCCATTCCGCCACAGCAGCGTGTGGGCGACTACTGGTATGAAGGCACTGCAGATGCCGTCTACCAGAACATCTATACTCTTGATGAAGTGAAACCGAGGTTCGTGTTGATTCTCTCCGGTGACCATGTGTACACGATGGACTACCGAGAGATGCTGAAATATCACGTCAGAAAGAGAGCAGATGTGACGGTAGGTTGTGTTGAAGTTGACAGGAGTGAAGGCAGGAGAATGGGGATCGTCGAAATCGACGGAACAGGAAGGATGACAGCGTTCATAGAGAAACCCAAGATACCGAAGACAATACCTGGCAAGAAGGATAAGTCGCTCGCATCGATGGGTGTCTATGTGTTCAACACGGAGACGCTCGTACGTGAAGTCATCAGGGACAAGAAGGCCGCGAATTCAAGCCACGATTTCGGGAAGGATGTGATTCCCAGAATGTTCAAAAGAGATGAAGTATATGGGTATTCCGTCTCATCTTACTGGCGGGACGTAGGAACAGTCGACGCCTACTACCGGTCGAACATGGATCTCCTGGAGTCCCATTGTACCCTCGACCTGAATGCGCCAGACTGGCCTATCAGGACTCACATGGAACAATTACCTGCAGCGAAGGTGATAAACGGGAGCAGGCGACAGCACGGCGCAATAGTGGATTCGATACTCTCTCCCGGGTGTGTCATAAGAGGAGCGACGGTGAAACATTCGATTCTCTGTTATGGCGTGAGAGTTGACGAGGGATCGGTCGTAGAGGATTGCGTTCTGTTGGGCAAAGTAGAGGTTGGGAAAAGGTGTTACCTGAAGAATACGATTATCGACAAGAGGGTCCGTGTTCCGGACGGCCACAAGATCGGTTCTGACCGGAATCATGACTTGAGGAACTTCACAGTGACCGAGTCCGGCATTGTGGTGGTTCCAAAAGACTGTAAGATATAGGAAATCGGTGAAATGTTGAGAACTCTGAGGTATAGTTGTTTCATCCAACTCCGCACCGGCGAAAAAGAGGTGAAGGTATGCCAGAGTTGAGAAGAGACCCGGTCATTGGGCGATGGGTAATCATAGCTACAGAGAGGGCGGGAAGGCCGTCTGATTTTCAGCTACAGGAAGACGTGACTGTGGAAGGATTCTGTCCCTTCTGTCCTGGAAATGAAGAGAAGACACCGCCTGAGATTGCAGCCTATAGAGAAGCCAATTCTGTGGAGAATGGACCTGGATGGAGAATCAGAGTGGTTCCGAATAAACATCCTGCGCTACGGATAGAGGGCACATTGGATGAGAGGAGAGAAGGCGTGTTCGATAGGATGAATGGAATTGGGGCACATGAAGTGATAATCGAATCCCCGATTCACGACAGTAGCTTCTGTACGCTTCCCAGGGATCATGTGAGGGACATCTTGAGGGTATACAAGGAGAGAATCATCGATTTGGCAAACGACAGCAGACTTCGTTATGTCGTCGTCTTCAAGAACCGTGGCAGATTGGCTGGAGCATCGCTGCAGCACTCTCATTCTCAGCTGGTCGCTCTTCCCGTTATTCCGAAAAGGGTTTACGAGGAGAGAGAGTCCTGCACATCGTACAGAGAAACACGGGGAGGGTGCGTCTTCTGTGATGTCATGGAGGAGGAGTTGTCTCTTGATGTGAGAGTGGTAGACCGGAACGACTCCTTCGTGGTCCTCTCGCCATATGCCTCGAGATTTCCTTTCGAGGTGTGGATTTTACCCATACGACATAGTGCTCTCTACGAAACGCAAGATGAAGAGACGCTGGGCCAGCTTGCCGAAATTCTCTCCAGAACAGTGGAGAGAATCGACGGGACTCTTCACAATCCGCCATACAACCTGCTGTTGCATAACGCGCCGCTTCGCAGCGAGCAAACCGACTGCTATCATTGGCATTTCGAGCTCATTCCCAGACTCACGAGAGTCGCCGGATTTGAGTGGGGTTCTGGGTTCTACATCAACCCCGTGCCTCCAGAGGATGCGACCCGGTACCTGAGAGAGAGTCGTCTGGGTTCATAGACGAACAGTAGTGGTTATCGCCTCCCGTGTGGGACACCATGCAGTCGGTATGCGGATCTCACTGAAGAAAGGCTCTGCAGGAAATACGAGGAAGGCGAGTGATGTACTCCTCTGATACGGACTTTACATGCGAACAGATGTTTTGATAGTATATGGGTGTTGAGTTATCCAAGCATCTTGACTTCTTTTTTAAAATTGCCAGGATAACCTTTTGAATAATAAGGAAAGACTGTTGGACGGCGACAGAAGAAGAGTGGTTATTGAAAATGTATCGCCAGAGATTGAAGGTGGTTGTTTTCCCGTGAAACGAGTAGTGGATGAGGTGGTCACTGTGCAGGCAGACATTTTCGCTGATGGCCACGATGAGGTGTGTGCTTCACTTCTGTATCGGAAAGGAAAGAGTGGTGAGTGGCACGAAGTGCCACTGAAGCACTTGGGAAATGACAGGTGGGAAGGCAGCTTTGTAGTGGGAGAGGTTGGGATCTATGAGTACACTCTGCGCGGGTGGATAGACCATTTCAGCACGTGGCGGAGGGACCTCAGGAAGAAACTCAAAGCCGATCAAGACGTGACTTTTGATCTTTTCATTGGAGCTAGGCATCTTGAAAAGAGAGGCGAGAAAGCCGGAGAACATGACCGGCAAAAGCTTCGGCTGTGGGCTAGACAACTGAAAACCTCGAGCGATGCTGCGAAAGCTTCATCTGTCGCCTTGAGTGATGAGCTCGCAGATCTCATGGCAACCTACCCTGACAAGGACTTTGCGACCGATTACGAGAGAAAACTGGTTGTAATGGTGGAAAGGGAAAGAGCTCTGTTTAGCACCTGGTATGAGCTGTTTCCACGGTCTTGCAGTTCAGGATCAGGGAAGCACGGAACTTTTCGGGAATGCCAAAAGCTTCTTCCTCGCATCGCAGAGATGGGGTTTGACATTCTCTACTTCCCTCCAATCCATCCCATCGGCAAGAGCAGGAGGAAGGGAAAGGGTAATTCGCCTGTGTCGGAGCCCGGTGATCCGGGAAGCCCCTGGGCAATCGGTTCAGAGGAAGGAGGGCACAAATCCATTCATCCTGAACTCGGAACGATGGTGGATTTCAAGAAGCTGGTGAAAGAGGCGAAGAAGCACGATATCGAGATCGCCATGGATTTGGCGTTTCAATGTTCACGAGACCATCCATATCTGAAGGAACATCCTGAGTGGTTTTCGTGGCATCCTGATGGATCAATCCAGTATGCTGAGAATCCTCCCAAGAAGTATGAAGATGTGGTTCCTTTCAATTTCGGAACAGAATCATGGAGGGAGCTTTGGGAAGAACTGAAGAGCATCACGCTGTTCTGGGCGGAAAAGGGTATCAGGATCTTCAGGGTGGACAATCCTCACACGAAACCGTTTCGGTTCTGGAAGTGGCTCCTGGGTGAGGTGAGGGGGAGCTATCCAGATGTATTATTCCTTTCGGAGGCCTTCACCAAGCCGAAGGTCATGTACCACCTGGCAAAAATCGGATTCAGCCAATCCTACACATATTTCACGTGGCGAAACACCAAGAGAGAATTGACGGAATACCTCTCGGAGCTGACTAGCACCGAGGTGCGAGAATACTTTCGTCCAAACTTCTGGCCAAATACACCAGACATTCTGCCCGAATTCCTGCAGTATGATGGAATCCAGGGGTTCACGATACGGCTCATACTCGCCGGCACGCTCTCCTCAAACTACGGTATCTATGGCCCTGCGTTCGAGTTCTGTCTGAATGAGGCAGTTACCGGGAAGGAGGAATACCTGAATTCAGAGAAATACGAGGTGAAATCCTGGGACTGGGAGAAGCCCGGGACGTTAAGGGATTTCATTGCAAGAGTGAACCGAATACGTCGAGAGAATGCAGCATTGCAGACCACCAGAAATGTCAAGTTTCACGATGTCGATAACGATTACATGCTTTTCTACAGCAAGACGACTGAAGATCTGTCAAACACTGTGCTCATCATCGTGAATCTCGATCCGTTCCATACCCAGTCCGGTTGGGTTACGGTTCCATGTGCCGAACTGGGTATAGAATCAGACCAGCCTTACCTCGTGCACGATCTATTGAGCGATGATAAGTACATCTGGCAGAGTGAGCGCAATTTCGTGGAGTTGAATCCACACGTTCTGCCTGCCCATGTGTTTCGTGTGCACAGGCGCTTGCGCAGGGAAGCGGATTTCGATTACTATATGTAGATGAAAGCACGTAAAACACCAAAAACTGTACATCTTGGAGGAGACCCGTTCTGGTATAAGGATGCGATCATTTACGAGGTGCATGTGAAGACGTTCTTTGATAGCAATAATGACGGCATCGGAGATTTCAACGGATTGATCAGCAAGCTCGATTACCTTCAGAATCTTGGGATCACTGCCATATGGCTACTGCCGTTCTATCCCTCTCCACTCAGAGATGATGGCTACGACATCGCAGACTACTGCAACGTTCATCCTGCATACGGAACACTGCATGATTTCAGGGAACTCCTCAGGCGCGCGCATCAGCGTGGTATCCGGGTGATCACTGAGCTAGTACTGAATCACACATCAGACCAGCATCCTTGGTTTCAAAAATCGAGAAGAGCAAAAGGCGGTTCTGCATGGCGCGACTTCTATGTGTGGAGTGGCACAGCTGATAAATATGGCGATGCCAGAATCATCTTCAAGGACTTCGAGACTTCCAACTGGACCTGGGATACGGTGAGGAAGGAGTACTACTGGCATCGTTTCTATTCTCATCAGCCTGACCTCAACTACGAGAATCCCAGAGTTCACAAGGAGATGTTGAACGCGATCGACTTCTGGTTTGATATGGGGGTGGACGGGCTGCGACTGGACGCGGTGCCTTACCTCTATGAACGCGAGGGGACCCATTGCGAGAACCTTCCGGAAACTCACGCCTTCCTGAAGAAACTCAGGAGTCATGTGGAAAGGAAATTCGGCCCAAGGATGCTCATCGCAGAGGCAAACCAGTGGCCTGAGGATGCGATGGCGTATTTTGGCGATGGTGACGAGTGTCATGCTGCCTTCAATTTTCCTGTTATGCCGAGAATGTTTATGGCGATTCAGATGGAAGACCGTTTTCCTATCAGCGATATACTCGACCCACCTCTGGTGATACCAGATTCATGCCAGTGGATTCTGTTCTTGCGCAATCACGATGAGCTGACGCTCGAGATGGTTACCGATGAGGAGAGAGACTACATGTACAGGGTATATGCGAGAGACCCACGCACAAAGATCAACCTGGGCATACGGCGACGCCTAGCTCCGCTGCTTGCAAACAACCGGAGAAAGATCGAGCTTATGAACGCGCTCCTCTTCTCCCTTCCCGGGACACCGGTAATCTACTATGGAGATGAGATTGGTATGGGGGACAATTACTACTTAGGTGACCGCAATGGGGTGCGCACTCCTATGCAGTGGAGTCCTGATAGGAACAGCAGCTTCTCCAAAGCTAATCCTCAGAAGCTCTATCTTCCCGTGATCATCGATCCTGAATATCACTATGAGAGCGTGAATGTGGAGAATCAGCAGGGGAACCTGTCCTCCCTGCTCTGGTGGACGAGGCGAGTGATCGCCATGCGAAGAAGGTTCAAGGCCTTTGGACGGGGCGACATACATTTTCTGTCACCTCAAAATCCCAAGATCCTCGCGTTCGTTCGGGCTTACGAAGGGGAAATCGTTCTGGTAGTGATCAATCTTTCACGATTCTCTCAGGTGGTGGAACTCGATCTCTCCGAGCACGCTGGTCTCGTACCAGAAGAAATGTTCAGTCAGAACAGATTTCCGGCGATCAGGCAGGAACCGTATCTGTTGACCCTCGGTCCTCACAATCACTTCTGGTTCGTACTGAAGAAGGAGAAGGAAGTCACGGTTGAGGGAGGTGATGCGTGGCCGCAGCTCGTCGCTCGCACCGCGGTGAGCGAGATATTCGAAGGAGAAATGAAGAGACGCCTTGAGCGGGAGATCTTGGCCAAATACTTGAGAAGATCCCGATGGTTTGCGGGGAAGGGAAGAAGAATCAGCAAACTTACGGTGGTGGAGGATGCACCTATTTTCGGCAAGAATGACTCTGCACGCCTGTTACTCCTCGAGGTAGAGTACACGGAGGGGCAGCCAGATATCTATTGTGTTCCCCTCTTGTGCGCGTGGGGTCACGAAGCTCTGGTGGTCAAGGAGCAGACACCGCAGGCGGTCATTTCGGACATCAGAGTTGGCGAAAGAGAAGGTATTTTCTATGATGGAGTATATGGCACGCAATTCCAGGGATTGCTTCTCGACATGATTTGGAGAAGGAAGAAACTAAAAGGGAGCCGGGGAGAGTTCGTTGCATGTCCTGGTAGAGGCCTGAAAGCGTTGCTTTCGAACACACAGCTCCCTCTCAGTTCCAGCGTCCTCAAAGTGGAACAGAGCAACTCGTCCATCGTGTACGGAAACAGCCTCATCCTCAAGCTCTTTCGGAAGCTGCAGGATGGTGTGAATCCCGATGTGGAATTGGTCAAATACCTTACGGAGAGAGCACGTTTCTCAGCGATCCCAGCTTTCATGGGTGCCATGGAGTACCGTCGTTACGACGGTTCAGAGTTCCTGTTCACGGGTCTGCTCCAGCGTTTCGTTCAGAATCATGGAGATGCTTGGACCTTCACG